>Ga0209337_1002175_pt1 | contig 14417 bp, 21 predicted proteins | sample LinPmetageLP53_FD_184044 | JGI IMG/M metagenome (GOLD analysis project Ga0209337, IMG submission 184044) | Marine viral communities from the Pacific Ocean - LP-53 (SPAdes) (version 2) | ecosystem: Environmental > Aquatic > Marine > Oceanic | place: Pacific Ocean | collected 2010-02-08
CAAGGATTTGTTCTGGCACTTTAGTCCACGTTGTACAGCTAACGCCCATAATGGTTTTGGTGCCGTGATCGTGGATCGGATTGTAATCGCCAGCATAAGAATGCACTGACCAAAGCTCATCCATCTCTACCTTACGGTTGCCATCTAATTGCTGGCCCGTATTAGCCATAAACGCACTGATGTACTCGGCACCCATGCTCGTTAAGAACTGAGAGAACTCTGCTAAACGACCATCTTCGTGATCCATTACAAGCTGTTCGCCGTTACCGATCTGGCCTACTAGCGTATGTGCAGCAGAGATACGATCATTCTGGTGCATCAGTTCGTCTAAGTAGTCATTGATGCTTGTAACCATATTCTCAGGCACAGTCGTTTCCATCAAAAACAATGACGGAAGCGGCATCATACGGTACTGAATCTCAGACATTAAGCAGCAGGGTCGTATGCGTTTGCAGTTTTTATGGCTGCGTTGACTGTACTCATGTCTTCAGAACCCCAATCATCAAGGCCCACCATCGCCTCAAGATACCCACAGCTACGCAGAATACGTTCCTGCTTCTCAGCATTGGTATGGTCGTTGTAAAAGTCATTTTTTGCATCCAGAACGCTTTCAATTACGTTTACGCTATTCAGCATTGCTGAGTAGTCTTGTGCGATTTGATCTGTTTCTCTGGTCATTGTCTTATCCCTCTAGTGCCGTTATACGGTCTGTTAGTGCTGCGATGACAGCGGTTTGTTCTTGAACTGCTTTGACTAGCGGGATAACGAACATCTCGCGGGATACTTGCTGTACGCCGTAGTGATCTTCTTTCCACCCTGCAAAGTCTGAAACCCCTGCGGCATCTAACGCAGCTTTAACTTCTTGAGCAATGAAGTTGTGCATTACTGCATCTGTATTCATGTGGTTAATAATATTGCCATCAGCATCTTCTTCTCGTAGATGTGCTAATTGAGCATCCGAAGCATCAAGTTCGCCACTTGCTTTCCAGTTATACTTAACAGTCCGAAGAGCATTAATAAAATCTAAACCTAGTGTTTGATTTGTAATGTTCTTTTTAAGCCGTTCATCTGAAGATCTTGACCAGTTTGCATCGGTATCAAAATCATTAGTAACAACATTACTAGCTTTACCAAAGCTAAAGTCATTACTAGCACCTGCGAAGTTGTGGCCTATAACAATACTGTTAGTTGCACCAGTAGCATTTTGTTCAACATTAAACCCTACAGCAACATTATTAGTACCAGTAGTAACAACATTACCATTCCCAGTATTAGATCCAACGAAAGTGTTACCTGTCCCCGTGCTTACTTTTTCACCGGCCCTAAAACCTATTGCTATGTTGTGAGTATTTGTAGCTGTAGTAAAGTTTTGTTCAGTAAGTGCTAATACACCTATGCCAACAGAGGTACTGCCTAGAGTGTCATTACTTAGTGCGCCATATCCTATAGCGATATTATTATCTGCATCAGTCAGTGCGTCACCTGCAAGACCACCCACGAGGGTGTTCTGGATTCCCGTGGTGGCAGCAAGACCTGCGCCGTGGCCTATGGCAGTATTGAAAGAATTTGTAGCCGTAGTAAAATTCTGACTTCTTAAATTATTATGACCAACAGCTACTGATTTGCTTCCTAATGTATCTGCTCCTAATGCGCTGTAACCAATCGCTACGTTAAAACCAGCAGCGGTAAGAGCATCACCTGCAAGACTACCGACAAGGGTGTTCTCGCTGCCTGTAGTAACTGCCGCACCCGCAGTACGGCCTACAGCAACATTGTTTGCTGCGCCATCCTGCGTTTTTAACGCCTCACGGCCTATAGCTACGTTGTTAGCTGATGTTGTTTCAGACTGGAGAGCAAATGCCCCGATGGCAACATTCTGACTCCCAGTTGTTAGCGAAGTACCTGCCTCTGCACCCAAAAGTGTGTTCTGGATTGCCGTACTGATACTTTCACCCGAACTGTATCCAACGGCGGTGTTATAAGATTGTGTCGCCGTAGTAAAGTTCTGCACTTTTAGTGCGCCCCTACCAATAGCAGTGCTTCTACTTCCCAGAGTATCCGCACTAAGCGCCAAGGCTCCAACGGCTACATTGTCATCTGCGTCCGTTAAAGCGTCACCAGCTTCACCGCCCAAGATGGTATTGCGGATTCCCGTGGTAATTGATGTTCCTGCTTCGTAACCAACACCTACGTTGTAAACATCTGTAGCAGTAGTGAAGTTTTGATCTCCTAAAGCCTGAAAACCAACAGCTACCGACCTACTTCCTAGTGTGTCAGAACCTATTGCTCCTCTACCCACTGCTACGTTTTTATCTGCATCAGTCAGAGCATCACCAGCAAGTCCCCCGATGAGGGTGTTCTCAATTCCCGTGGTGACTGCCCCGCCTGCTCCAAACCCGACCGCTGTGTTGTAAGAATCTGTGCTTGTCGTGAAGTTTTGACTAGCTAAAGCATCAACACCAACAGCAACATTTCTATCGCCTAAAGTATCTGCGCTTAATGTGTTGTAACCAAGAGCCGTATTTTTATTGCCGACAGTGAGCGCATCGCCTGACAAGCCACCAACTAAGGTGTTGAAAGTTGACGTAGTGATTGCCGCGCCTGCATCATATCCAACCGCCGTATTATAAGAATCTGTAGACGTAGTAAAGTTTTGTACCTTTAAGGCACCTCTACCCAAAGCGGTCGCTTTGTTCCCTGCAACATCACCACCTAAAGCACTCAAACCGAAAGCGACATTTTCAGTGCCGGTGGTTAAAGCGTCTCCCGTAAGATTCCCCACTAACGTGTTAAACGAACCAGAGGTTATTGTTGTACCTGCGTGATAACCAACGGCAACATTATGACTAGCACCATCAATATTTTGTGCGCCTAACGCATTCGTGCCGATAGCAATTGATTTCGTGCCAGTATCTTCGGCATCCAGTGCGGCATAGCCGATAGCAACATTGTCATCCCCCGTAGTCAAAGCCGTACCCGCTTCATCGCCCACAACCACGTTAAAGTTGCCGCCAGAGGTGATGGAGTTACCTGCGTTGACACCCACTCGGACGTTGGATGTACCTGCGGATGGAGTAGATAACTCGCCGCCTACTGCTAGGTTTCCAGCAAGTTCTAGGTCATCCATCTCGTAAACAACTGCGCCTGATCCTGCACCATCGGTAGCTACAATCTTAGTTTGACCCGCAGCAATAACCACGTTTGCACCAGAGCCTTGGGTAAGTGTCAAAGCGGCAGCGGTTTCGTTACGCATGATCCAAGTATGAGATAACGTGTTAGGTGCAAGTGTGACTGTGCAAGCCTGACCACCACCTGTAAGGCGTAAGAAGGTGCTTCTAAACTGGTCAGTCGCGCCATCTGCCATTGTGATGGTATGAGTTGACGCGTTAGCTACAGCCTCTGCACCGACACCCATTGCCTCTGCAATAAGCTCTAAGTTTGTGTTTGTACTCGTTCCCCAAGTACCCGCTTCATCGCCCGTGGCAATCTCTTTTAAGCGTAAATCATTAACGTAAGTTGCCATTTAAGCTACCTCTTCCCAGTTAGGGTCTTGACTTGTTGATATAGATGCCCAGTTAGGCGTTTGACCTGTGTCGATAAGGCTCCATACATTTGTTGGGCCGCTTGCGCCAGTACCACTAACGCCAGTAACGTCAACGTTGGCATCGGCTGTAGTCGATACTGTACCCGCTGCACCTGTTCCCGCAACACCCGTGACATCAAGGTTGTTATTTGATACGGGAATGACTGTGCCAATTGCACCCGTTCCCGCCACACCAGTAACAGGAACATCGGCTTCCGCATCCACAGTGACGGTAGTAACCGCGCCTGTGCCAACAACTCCCGTGACGGCAACATTTGCTTCGGCATCAACCGTAGGAATAGTGACCGCGCCCGTACCGACAACGCCTGTAGGGACAACATCAGCCGCTGCCGAAACTGTGACAGACCCGATACCCGAAGTGCCTGCGACACCCGTGACAGTGACTGGGATTGTTTCACCCCATCCAGCTTCGCCCCAAGTACCTCTGCCCCATCCGCTAATAGCTGCCACACGTTATGCCCTATGCGATGCGAATGATCGCGTTGGATGCGTCAGCGGTAGGAAACTGGACAGTAAAGTCACCAGCGGTAGAAGTCTTATCTCCACCAAAAGCCAACGAACAAACTGCTGGGTCGCCAGATAAAGCCTCACCGTAAATCAACGCCCCATTTGCAGTGATTGTTGCATTTGAAAATGTAAGGTTGGCAAAGTCAGCAAGAGCAGTTGTACCACTAGCCACTGGGGTTATAGACGTTAAGAACGCACCCTTTGCAGTGTAGTTTGTACCACTGGCTTCATTAGAGCTTGTGTAAGCAGTTGTAGCTGCGCCCAATGTTGCGGAGCTTGTGTACAGCGCAAGTTTATACTGATCTCCCGCAGCGGTGAAATTATGGACACCCTTTAAAATCTCAACCTTAAACGAAGTACACATTGCAGTGCTAATAGCCATTATAGCCTCCTAATTATATCAGCCATGTCTTTATGACCTTGACGTTCAAATTCAGCGGTAAGTGTAGTCCTATCGCTCTTAATTGCTTCTTTAATATAGTGTAAAGCCGTAGCCTTAACCGCCTCTTTAAACTCTTCTGCTTGTTGAGCAATAGCAGGATGACAATTACCGCCAACGCTTACAACTCTGTCAGCTATTGTTTGCGCCCAAAACTCAGGGTCATGCCCTTTATTAGTTGTAGTTGTTACCAATACGCTACCTACTTCCATAACCGGCGAAGAAATCACTGTTATCTTCCAGTCCTTACAGCGCCAGACCTATAGCTGTCAGTAGTGTTGTAGCCTTCACCAAGCTTTTTGAGGTCGGCAATAGCAGCATCATACCTAGCAGAGTAAAGTTGCAAAAGGTCAGGCTCACCCTTTAGGAAGCCATAACCTTCAACCAAACAGCCGTAAAGCAATGCGTTTTCAGCATTGTCACCCAGCCAGCTTGTACCATCAGCCGACTCAGTGATTGACTGTGGTTTGTAAAAATAATGTAGCTCTGCCGTAAAGTCTGCATTTGGAGTTGGCCCAAGAATAAACGACTGCTCGTTAAACAGCGCGTAATGCTTTGGAACTCCTGTCGTAGCCGATGAAGGGTAAGCTTCCCTAATGAAGTTAACGTCTTTTCGGATCAAGAACTCATAACCACTGTTATCAACAGACAAAGAATATGTAGCCAAGAAGTCGGAAGGAACCGCTAGGTATTGATTTGACCCTGTCATAGTTCCTGTAGCGTTCTTCCTAAAGTCCGGTAGCTGAACGGCCTTTAGGATTCTTTCTTCAGCTTGAGTAATTATAGTTGGCAACTGAGCAACAAAGGTTGACTCGTTGGTCTCAAGGTAGTCCTGAATTGCCGTCTTTAATGTCGTAAAAGTAAATGCCATTATGATTCCAATATAACCCCAACAAAGCCTATACCACCTGTCATTCCAAGCCCTATCTGTCCTACCGGATCAAAAGAAAACAAAGCTCTACTAGCGTCTTCAGCCCTATCTGGACGAGGATTCCTTAACGATCTAGGGTCATCAACTAATATCTTGCCTAGCTGCAACTGAGGCTGATCTGGGTCAACCACATCGCGACCAACCAAAAACCCTGTAGGCCGTTGATTGACAATCTCAGGAACAAGGTCTTTTAGCGGATAGCGAAAGCCCGTCTTGTCACAGAACCCAAAAGCATATTTGCCGCGAGTAAAGGCGCTCAAAACGAGTACCCACCAGGGGAAACATAGAGCGATGCTTTGTTTCGGTCTGAATCAGAAGCAAGCGTCCACTGCTCCTCGTAATCTGATTTTAGTGCAACGGATCTCGCGCTTGCCGCTGGGTATTTCATACTAAGTTGATAAGCAAGTCCCGAAACTAAACAAGGAAGAAACCTAGCAGGAACGTCAATATTGTTTGAAGCTGAGTTACCAGCATCCTCAACGCGCTGCATGTAGTAGTAACCAAACGTGTAGGTGTCTTGGCTATCAGGAGAGGGCCAAAGGTTAACAGTAATATCGCCAACATTGCGTTCTACATAATATTGTAGAGGCTTGCTTTGAGTTAGCTTGTTTGAAAGATTTGAATATTGGCTTACAGAGATTCTAGTCATCGACTGGTCAAACTGCCCCGTAACACTGCCGGACTCAGTTCTTATAAAAGCCTCAACAATATCAAGAACATTTGCTGGCAATGTGTAAGCTGTTGTTCCAGCAGTAAGTGCTTGAGTAGCAAACTCTACAGACCATAAATTTAGCCCACGGTTCTGCCATTCAAGCATCATCAAGTTCAAGCTACGACGAGCGGTCTTATAATCATACCCACTACGAAGCTCTAAGCCTGCTCGTTCAAAAGCCTCTTCCATTGCATCAGAAAGATCTAGTGTGAAATTAAATGTGCCGCTAGTAGCCATCTAGATCTTGCGACCTCTTGTCTTTCCGCGAATTGCTTTGCCGTCTATAGGGCGAGATCTAGTCACACCGCCCTTGCTCATCATAGCTGTTGAGCTAGGCGCTGTTGAGCCAGACATAACCTGATCCATGCGATCCTTTTCCGCTTTTTCACTAGCAAGCCTGCTTGCAGCCTTGTCAGCTTTTTTGTCCTTTCTGTGCTTTAAATAGCCAGCTAACGGGCTAATAGCAGCTAAAGGTTCTTGAGCTATTAAGCCGCCCAAGCCACCACCAAGTATTTGCCCTATCTCTTTCTTACCCATTACGGCCTCCTAGCTTTCTGCTTTTTTTTGCTAACCCGTTTCTTTTTAGCGGGAGCATCTTTTATTTGTTTAGACTCTTGCGCTCTACTGATAGGCATTAGTCTCTCCCAAACTTTTGCTTTTGCGACTTAGGAGGACTTTTAGTGCTGCCGCCCTTGCCACTCCAAAACACTTTATTCGCCCAGTATGCCGCAGAAGTCTTGCCTTTTGCGATGTTTTTACCGTGACGAGCTTTAAAGCTTTTACGCGCCTCGGCGCTATAGTTATGACCCATCTTCTGGTCACCAAAGCGAATCAGCTTCATCTTGCCACCATCCCTGACAGCTACTACAGCCTTCTTTGTCGCGTGGCTTGGTGTTCTTTTAGGCTTGTTTAATCCAGTCAAACCAACCTTTTTTAATCTATTTTTTTCTGCATCAGTTAAGCTCATTTTCTATGCCTTGCAGTTTTCTTAGCTATCTTCTTTGGCTGCGAACTATGCTGCTTGCCCTTCTTCTTGTCGGCACGCTTTTTCTTTGTCGTAGCCGCATACTCCTTGTCAGACAAGGACTTTATAGCTTTCTTAGGTAAGTAACGCTCCCCAGTAGCTTTAGAGCCTTGAGTACTAGGCTTTCCGCTCTTAGTGCTCCACTCCTGTTTAGTCCACTTCTTTAAAGATTTCTGGGACTTCTTTAATGCCATTAGTCTTTATACCCGCCGCCAGCTTCTTTATATCTCTTAGCAAGCATTTGAGCTTTTCTAGCCGACCACTGACCAGGACTACCGCCTTTGCCACTGGCTTTGATTTGATTAAAAAGCTTTTTACGCAAGGTTGGCTTTGTGTAATTGCCAGCCTTGTTTACCGTAGACTTCTTTTTTTCAGCCATTATTTTCTAGCCCTATTTTTTGATCTAGACTCTACACGAAGATTTTTTGGCTTGTTGTTAAGCGGATTGCCGTCCTTATGATGAACGTCCTTCTTGTCACCCTTCTTAACCACTCCTTTGGCTTCAGCAGTGCGTCGAGCGGCATTTCTGCCAGCCCTACGCTTCTTTTGCTCCGGCTTGGAGTGAAAGCTTTTGTACTCTTCTTTATAGTTTCTAGCCATAACCAACTCTAGAAGTGTTTGCGAACCTTCATCACTATGTTGTAAACATCACCAGAACTGTGAGCTACTGTTGTGAAAAGAATGTCGCCATTCTTGCCACTGCCAGCATTGTTAGGAATGCCAGTAAAATCTGAAAAATCTAACGTGTCAGCCCAATCGGCATTTAACTGCCAAGCCAGAACATTGGTGGATGCGTTAAAAAATATCTTAACGCCCATGCCTATGGTGCTGTAGTAAATACTTTGAATGGAAACAGAAGTACACGCAGCATTTGTCATTGGGTCTGGCGCTAACGCAGATACATCTATTTTTGCAACTGCGCTCTCACCAGAACCATCACTAACATTTGTGAATCTAAAGATAGCGGTACTGCCGTCATCTTGAATTTTCTGAGTTGCTACCGCATCAGCCATATATATTCTCCTAAAAGAAGGGGGCGAATAACGCCCCGCTACAGTCCCCTATTACGCTATCTGAACGTATTCAATAATGAACGTGAATGATCCCGCTGTTGTAGCATCAACCGTGTTAGTGATGTTGCAGAAGATAGTTCTTGCGGTATCTGTGTATTGCACAGAAGCGGGTGCGGTAGTGCCATCTTGTGTTTGAAGCACTAGCGCAGTAATTGTTACGTTGTGTGCAACAACCGTTGTACCGCCATCAAGAATTTCATCAGTCTGAGCCGCTACGATTTGTGCGCCAGAACTAGCAGTACCAACCTCGTAACCAATGTCACCCGTTCCAATAACTGGAGAAACGTCACAAAAGATCTTAATGTCAGTAATGATTGTGTTTGCAGGCTGCGTAAACTCACCAATCGTTGGGCTATCGCCAGCAGTAGTGTTTACGGTAACACCAGTCGCGTATCCAACGTGTTTAAGGTACTTGGCGGTTACGATGCCGGTAGAAGCAATATCAACTACATCGGTGGCTGCACCAGTTGTTGAGTTTTTAGAAATGACTTTAAAGCCGTTCTCTGAACGGACTGCACCATTGAAGGTTGTATTACCCATGAGTATCTCCTGTCTGGGTTAGTGTCAAATTGTTCCATGTGAAACATTTGTCAGGAATAAAAAAAAAGGACTGCCCGATAATACACCGGACAGTCCTTAAAAGCTCTAGCTAGAGCCTGGGGAACCGTAGATTCCCAATGGATCAGATACGCCGAACGAGTAACGCTCACGCGCTTTGTAGCGCACGTTACCAGTATCAAAGTCGCCGTCCATAGAAGTTTCAAGCGCAGTACGCTCAAACATCTTCATACCGTTCGGTATATCGGTGGTCAAGAAGAAAGCGTTGCTGTCAGTCAAATAATGATTCACAGCGTAACCTTCAGGGATAGCACCCATGTTACGAATAGCATTGATGTCGTTGTCAGCCGTGTTAGTCCGCTGAGTTGTTTCAAGCAGACGATCTGCTGTAAACATCAATGCGGGTGGAACGATTAAACGACGAGGACGAGCGGCAATCAGAAGGCCACGTTCATCAGTGAACGCAGCAATCTCGATGATTGCATTCTCTAGAGAGGTCTCGTTTAAGTCAGCACCTGTTGTTGGGCGGTTGGAGTTAGTTCCACCGCTTACCAATGGGTGGCTGGCGCTGAACAACGTAACTCCGTCACCAGACGTAAAGGTTGTGAAACCGTTGTTGAGCAAGTTAGCCGCTTTGACTTGCTTCGTGTAAGCCATTGCGCGAGAAAGCGCCTTGGTGTAACGAGCAGAAAGAGAATCATAAAGATTATCTTCCATAGCCTCCTCGGTTATAGCAAAGCCCATCGAAATAGTTTCGTGGTTATATCTGGCAGTGTAAGACTCTTGTGCAGAGTCATAACTTGTTGCCGCGCCTTCTGCTTTAACAGGGGCAGCCGCAAAGCCAGAAAGCTTTACTTCTTCTTCAAACGAACGATCAGAACTTTCTGTCTCATAAATGAGCGTGTGTTCATCTTCGTATTTTTCGTACTCCAAACCAAATAAGGCGTTAAGCCCTGGTAGGAGTTCTTTAAGCATTTGCGCTCTTGAAATTGCCATTACTTAATTCTCCTTATACACCAAGCTTGGTTTCGTAAGCGTGACTTAAAGGCAGATAGGTCACAATACAGTCGGTGAAGGCATCGCCTACAGCACTGGTTGGGCCATCTACGAAGTCAACGATACGCAGTGGTAATGTATTAGTCGTAGCGATAGAGCCGCCGTCTAAGGCGTTCTTGCTTCGACCGATGGATGTTGAACCGGCAGTGTTAACCGCTGAGACATTGTTTCCAAGTCCAGTTTGTGCAATAGCTTCATCAGCTTGCATACGGAATAACAGCTTAGGATCGTCAACAACGTAAGCAACAATATCATCAGCAGCAGTTGATGCTGGGAATTGTTGATTGAACGTCATCTGGTTTGTGGTTGGATCTGTGTAAGCGCAGCCTACAAAAATACCAACGGTGCCAGCAGCAACAGAAGTTGTTACAGCAGCTTTTTCAACAGTTCCGGCAGCAACGAGCTTTACGAAATCACCATAAAAAATGGCGGTTGCATATGCGTTTGCAATCTTGATATGACGAATTTTCCCAGTAAATGAGCCACTCGCACTCAAGGTATCAACCGGCTCTGCACCTGTGGGGGTAGCAGCGATAGCCATAATAGGCCTCCTAGTTAATTAAGGGCCAACCCCTGCTTAGGGTTAACCTCTTCCAAAAGTTGTCCTGGTGCTACGCTCTGGAGAGAGCATTGGCATCCGAGGATCGTTTTCTCTTAGATAGTTGTTGTCAACCGAACTCATCTGTTGTTCAGCAACATTCTGGAAGTGTCTTTCTCGCGCAGCCATCTTTTCTTCTGGCGCTTTGCACAATAATAATCCACCAACCTCAATGTTGCCTTCAAACCGAGAGCCTATATCCGACTGTAACATCAGTTCTGGATGATCGTCAGCCCTTACAGGCTGCCATCCTTCCCGAAACATCTTAGATGTATGCGTGTTATCAGACTCTCCTAGAATACTGGTTCTTACCCATCTAAAAACCCATCCATCTTGTGGATCGGGATCTGGAAGGATAGAAGCAGGACTCCATGTATCTGTCGGTCTTGCATCAACTTCTCTAGAGTTGCTTTTTCTTGGTGTGCGCTCATCAGTCATTACGAAGTCTCCTTGGCGAGTTGCCTCGCATACTGTTCTGGGGTTAAACCCAATCTCTTGGCGAGAGATAATTGGGTAGCCGTCAACCGTACTTTGCGCGGTTTAGCACCATTACTCCGTGAGGAGGGGGCTACCACCGACGAGGGCTGATTGTGAGTCACGGGCGCGTCACGGCTATATGTGTCGCTATTATCCTCCCAATCATGTTCTGGAAATGCTTGTCTTAAACGAGCATCAATCTGCCTAAAATACTCCTGAGAGTTAGGCTGAATTCCTCTTTTTATTAAACCTGCATGAGCACCATACGCCAGACTGGTCATTTCTTCAAACCCGTCTTGCATAAACCAAGTGTTCTTAGATGCCCACTCTTGGGCCTCTGGATCTACCTGTGGTGCTTGCTGCTGAGCAACTTGTTGTACTGACTGCTCAGCAATTTGCTGCTGATAAATCTGCTGCTCGTACTGCTCTCTCTGAACTTGCTGTGATGAAAGCTGTTGAGCATGACGCTCTGCCTCACCAACTTCAGCTTGCGCTCTCATAAGATCTTCTTGAGCGTTAACGACATTATCAGTGTCGCCTTCCTCATAAGCTTTCTTATAATTGCTTCTTGCTTGTTGCAAAGAGAGTTCTGCTCTTTGTTTGATCTGGGCAACTAATGCGCCTTCACCACGATTGATTAAAGATTCATACTCTTTGTTCTTCGCTGAAAGCTGTTGGGCAACACGAACAGCTTCTTCGCGCATCCTTTCTGCGGCTTCCCGCTGACGGCGCTCTTCATGCTGCTCGTATCGTAGTTTGTTAATTCTTTTTTGAACTTTATCGCTATAGCCACTTAGCTCATCATCGTCTTCTGTATCAGAAGCCTCTGCTGATCTAGGAGCCCTACGATCTTCTTCACCTCTATCGTCAATGACCTCAAGCTCAATGTCTGAGTCTTGATCGTCAGAGGATTTTTTACCGATCTGGGTGCGGACACCAAAGAATTTCTCTTCGGGACTGTGCTGCTGACCTAAGTCAGTATCTTCTGCTTCACTCATACCTTAACGATGCCTCTTGGATCTTCGACAACAGCCTCAACGGAGTCATCATTGATTAAACGAAATTCCTTACCATGCACTTTAAATCTAGTACCTGAGTAAGACCTCATTAGAATCCAATCACCTTTCTGGCAATAAGGGCCATCAGGGAATCGCTTAGGGTCATTGTAAGCACCAGCTCCCATTTCGAGAACCATGCCGACAATAGACCCTACTTCCTCATCACGAATTGTGGAGTGTGCCTTTAGTATGCCACCTTCCGTCAATTCATCAGGCTCTGGTAGAGCGATCAACAGCTTAAACCCTTTAGGGGTAGGCAACTGCTTTGCCTTGCGAGAATCATCCTCTTCAGGTGTCTCGTTATTTGCTAATGCTTCAGACATTAGTGTTTCCTTCAGCACTGGAAAATAGCGTCCAGAGTCGCTTGCACCGCTTTTGCGGGGAATTACGTCGATTCAGCCCTCTGTTTGAGGTCTAAAATCTCACGTTCTGCTAGTGCTAAACCCTCGATAATGCCGCAAATCTTGGCGTATTCGCCGTAATCTTTGCAGCCACCACCGCTAACATGGTCAGCATATTCATTCATTTGAGATCTGATCGCATTTTTTAAAACATCAAAGACATTGTCATGAATGTTAGTCATTCATAAGATCCTTAGCGATCTCAATTCCAATCTTCATACCGTCAAGTTGCTCTTTTGAAGCAATGCGCCGATCTTCAAGCTCTTGTTGTGTGTTTGTTTCAGAGATACGAGCGCCAAGCCTGCCCTGCTCTATCTGCATCTGTTGATCAAGACGTTGCTTATCAAGCTGAGCCTTAGCCATTAGCTTTTGACCTTCTAGCTGAAGCTTAGCTTGGTCTGATTGAGCCTTAGATTGGGCAGCCATCTCTTTGATCTGCAACTCTTTCTGCTGCATCTGGACAAGAGGGTCTTTAGCCTGCTCTTGAGCCTTCTTCTGCTGAGCCTCTTGCTGGTTCTTACCTTTAAGCTGCTCGGCAGCCATGCTTGCAAGCTGAGATATTCTGAATTCAATGTCTTCTGGCAAGCTTTCCCCTGGTGGTGGAAGCTCAAAGCCCAGTTGTTTCTCAACATCTGCTCTATATTTAAACGCCAAGTGTTCTTGAACGTGAGCAGAAAGCTCAGCCATAGCCTTTTTAGCGTTAGGACTCTTGCCCATAACCTCCATGATTTTAGGATCTTGCGCCATAGCCATGTGAGTTTGTATGTGAGCCTCATGGTCTTGGTAAACAAATGCCTTAACAGGCTTACCATTTATGATGTTCATGTTCTCACTTACAGGATCTGTAGGCTGCATGTCATCATCCGTAGGCACAATCTTGTCTGCATCACGGATATTAAGGATTTCTAGCATTTGACGGTGCAATAACGGCAAGTCATACATCTCAGGCGCTTGTTGAGCCAGTTGAAGTGCTGCTTGATACTGCATAATGCGCTGAGCCATCGTTCCTGCGTTAGGATCGCTGACTGGAATGATGTCTACACGATCATCAAAGTCAGATCCTACTAAAGGCTCGGACTCTTCGTCATACGGATAAGCTTCTGGGCCAAAATCACGCACAATTCCGCTTAATAGGCGCAATTCTACCTTCATAGAGGCGTGCATACGGGCCTGAACGGCGCTCATGACCTTCATTGACCGCTCTAGTATCGCTAAAGTGGTTCCAACAGGCGCTTCCGCGTTCATATCCGCCGCTTTTACGTCCGCAGCCGAAGCAAAACGTCTTCCTTCCTCTACAATGTCGCCCATAAGCTGGTATAAGACCGTGCTTGGCTCTTTGTAGGGCAAAAAACTGATATTTTCTTTGATTGATCCACCAGGAACGTCCACATCGCGGAACTCGCCAGGCATAATCGGGGTGTCATCACCCTTAATTCTTAATCCTCTAGCTTTTAAGCCGCCTGGTAGGTTGGCTAAGGTGCCAGCATCTACCAATTGACGAAGCAAAGAGGTTGCTGACTTAGCTAAACCGCCAATCATGTGGATAAGACCGAAGCCATAGAAGCCAAGACCAGGCATATACTGGTAGTGAACGAAATGCTCACGCTTCATCTTGTACTCATCGTCCTCATACCAGTTTCGACGAATCGAAAGAATTGTTCTGGAGCCAAGCTCTATGGAAACAACATAAGGTAATTGAATGCCTGTAGGCTCACCTTTAGCTGTATCTTCAAATCCAACCAAATCTAGGTCAACCATCATCTCTAGAATGGTGTGACGAGAATCTAAATCGTAATTAGCTGAGTCGCCAGTAAGCTCATTGTACTTTCGCTCGATATCGTCGTAGTCAGGTGCTGCTGCTGCAATCTCAACATCCGCATAGAAGCCGTTAATCTGCAACTTACGGATATCATTCGCACTACGCTTCATGATGTGAGTCGCTCTTTCGCAAGTCACAAGATCAGAAGCGCCATAGCTAA
>Ga0209337_1002176_pt1 | contig 14414 bp, 15 predicted proteins | sample LinPmetageLP53_FD_184044 | JGI IMG/M metagenome (GOLD analysis project Ga0209337, IMG submission 184044) | Marine viral communities from the Pacific Ocean - LP-53 (SPAdes) (version 2) | ecosystem: Environmental > Aquatic > Marine > Oceanic | place: Pacific Ocean | collected 2010-02-08
TTTTTACCATAGCGTTTAGATTTAACAGAATAAGACTTTTTATTATCATATGGGGCTATCATTAATTTATTACCACCAGCTCTGTTTAAAAAATTGATATATTCTGATACTTGTTTTGTTGTAACCCCTTCTCTCAAAAGATAATCATCCAATAACACAAATACATATTTAGTATCAACCTCTTCCAAAGCACTTTTCATTCTATCTGACCAATTTTTGTTACCACCTAGATGAGTTTCATATACATCAGATTGAACTTTTATATTCTCAGATATAAACATTCTACGACAATCTGGTTCAAAATACTTATCAGCTTGAATCATAAAGTATTCCCACAACATATGATATTTGTCACAAGTCCCTATAAAAAGTGTGATATCTAAACTCATAGTATAACCTCTTTTAATACTTGGACAATCCTATCAGATGATTTACCGTCCCATAGTTTGATTGTACTTTTTTTATTAAAATCTATCATCATGACTTCATCTAATATATTTGAGTAACTAGTACCAATTATTTTATTTGTTCCATCGGTACAAGTTATTGGTCTTTCTGTATTATCTCTAACAGTTAGACATGGAACATTAAAATAAGAAGACTCTTCTTGCACCCCACCAGAATCCGTTATTATAAATTTAGCATTCTTTTGTAGACACATAAAATCTAAGTAACCAAGAGGTTCTATTATTTTTAGTTTACTTTCAAAATAATGGTTTAAATCATTTTTGATAAGAGCATTTTTTGTTCTAGGATGAATTGGTAAAACACAATCAACTCCCCTTGAGAGATTTACTAAAGAATCCATCATATACCTCAACCTTGATATATCGTCAACGGTAAATGGTCTATGTATCGTTGCTAGAGCATATTCCTTTTTATCTAAATCTAGTTCTGTAAGGATTGTTGATTCATCAAACTTCTCATCAAACTCAACTAGAGAATCTATCATCGTGTTACCCACAAAAAAAGTATCACCGTAGGTATCTTTTAGGTTAGATACAGCATCTTCACAAGTTACAAATAAATAATCTGATAAACTGTCGGTAACTATTCTGTTTATTTCCTCAGGCATTGTTCTATCACCACTTCGTAAACCAGATTCAACATGTGCTATCTTTATGTGTAGTTTAGAAGCAACGAGAGTAGCAGCCACACAACTATTAACATCACCATAAACTATAACTAAATCAGGATTGTGTTTTTCGAAAACTTTTTCACATCCTTTCATTATTTCAGCAGTTTGAGTAGCGTGACTTCCACCACCCAATCCTAAGTTAACATCAGGATCAGGTATGTTTAAATCAATAAAAAACTTACCTGACATATTCTTATCATAATGTTGACCGGTATGTAAAACTAAATTATCTACATTGGATAATTTGTTTAACTCTTTTATCAATGGAGCAGCTTTTATAAAATTAGGCCTTGCACCTAATACATGTATTATTTTTTTCACTAAATTATATCCCCTACTGAGAAAAACTCTTCTCTAGCCCATTCATCAGCCCAACATTCCAAACCGTTCTCATCGCTTACAAACTCTATCCAAATTGTTTCATTATCTCCAACTAAAACTTGAATACCTTTTCCATCTTCAATTCGTAATATCATACCAGGTATATCAAAGGGTGTAGAATTAACCTTCCCCAAACTAGCTTTCCATACGATTATAGAATGATTATCAAAAGACTCCCATATAAAAAAAGCACCTGGATAGGGAGAGGTTAACGCTCTGATATAGTTTAATATTTTACCAGCATTCCAATTAAAATGAAACAAACCATCCGATGGTTTTCTCTTATAGAATCTAGTAGCCTTTAATTTTTTTTGTTTTGTTTTTTTAAAACTTTTAGATTCAATCTTCGGTAAAGTCCGCTTTAACATTTTTATTGATGACTTATCTACTTTAAAAAAACAAGTTTTAATGTCATCTCTCTCTTGTATGATTATTGGTTCAAAATCTAATATGTCACCAGTATCAGTCTTTTCATCCATGATGAACATACTATTACCCCAATCTATACTTTTAGAACCATCGTTTTTAATCATTTTCCAATTTAAAACTGCAGCACCACGCCCAATTGGTAATGGAGATGGATGAAACCCTATACAAAATAATTTAGGTGTATTTATTATTCTTTTATTAAATATCTGTGACCATCCACATTGTATTATCATGTCACATTTTCTTTTTTTAATCCATTCACAAGTATCATCATCATTTATATCTTTGGTCATCAAGAAATCTTTTGGTCTTCTTGAATTGAAATCGGAAAGAGTATCATAATTTGATTTCATAACGCCTAAACTTGGATGTAAATTAATAACTCCAACTATAGTAGCAATATTCTCTACTAAATTAATAACTTTTTTAGCGAGTGGTGTACACCCTATTATAATAACTCTCATCTCTGTAACTTCAAAATATGATTTTTAAATTTAGTGGCTACCTCTACATTACCCTCATGAGTAAAATGTACGCCATCACACATATCTATGTTTGATAAATCAACAAGGTCAAATTTCATGTCTTTAGATAACTTCTTAATTATAAGATTATATTCTTTAATATATTTAGGATTGAGATATAATGGTGTAAAATTAATATTAGGTATCGTACCAAGAATTACATACATCCCAAATACCCTAGCAATATTTACAATTTGACGGATATTGTCCTCGTAAATATCCATTGGTATTTTAGCTTCTGAATCATTAGTTCCTATTATCAGTATCATTATCTTAGAGTTTTTTCCAGCACTAATGTTAGCCCAAGCTCTTTTTTGTAAATCAGAACTAGTCTCACCATTGATACTAAAATTATGACAATAATAAAACTCATTGGTTTCAAAAGACATCATACTACCCAACTCTGCTGGATATGACCTACCATACGGGTCTCTAGCTCCTGATGTTAAGGAATCTCCTAGACATAAAATTTCATTCCAAATCATTGTTGCCTCTAAAAATTTTGTTTCTTAAACCAATCGTAATTTAATTTTAAACCCGTATCAATGTCGTATTTAATTTTAAATCCAAGTTCTTTTCTAGCTTTATCATTGTTTACTGCTCTATTTGGAAACATATCCCAATCTCTTCTTGGTGTCAATTCAATTCCAGCCTTATTTTCTGTAATATCATTTATCTTTTCTGCTAATTCTAATATTGTAATTGAATTATCTGTTCCGATATTGTAAACTAAATCTCCATCATTATCGTTAGGACTATTATCCATTGCCAGTCTTATGCCATTTACGATATCTAACACATATGTAAAAGGTCTAGTCTCACTACCATCACCAGTTATTTTTAATGGTTCTCCATTTACAGCACTATTTAAAAAATTTGGAACAACACTACGAAATCTTCCTGGTACATCACCTGGTCCATAACTATTAAATAATCTAACGGATACTACAGGTAACTTATGAAAGTCACTAAAAAACTTAACATAATGTTCAGATAATAATTTTGTGATAGCATAAGGAGTTGTTAATTGTATCTCACCATCTTCAACAAATCTCTCATTTCCTGGTTTGTAAACACAAGAAGATGATGTTAACAAAAACTTTTCTACGTTGTTTTTAACACTAGCATCTAAAATTTTAATAATACCTCTACCATTAACATCTAAATCTTTTTCTGGATTGTCAACTGAATTTTGATTAGCAAAGTTAACAGCTAAGTGATATACCTTGTCAATATCATGTGAAAACGCTTCATCTACAATCGATTGATTTCTTATATCGCCTTTCACTAAAACTATGTCATCTAAGACACCATCTAAATTATCTACATTACCAGAAGAAACATCATCTAAAACTATAACATTATTACCTTCTGTTAATAACTCTCTTACTAAATTAGAACCGATAGCACCAGCTCCGCCAGTTACCAAAACATTACTCATCATAAACTCCTTAAGTATTCTTTAACAATATTAATTACATAATCTATTTCTTCGTCACCTAAAAGTGGATGACAACCAACAAAAAAAGCTTTATCTCTTATCATTCTACTTTCTATTAAATCATTGTGTTCTACTTTAGGTTCATCACATAAAGCAGGTTGGTCTGATAAAGTTCCACACATTATTGACCTAGTTTCAATACCTTTAGACTCTAAGAATCTAGCCATATCATTTCGTGAAATATGGTCACCACATGTTATTGGAAATGAATAAAAACTATTTTTTACAATATCATTATTATGTGGAAATGTATCTATACCATCACAATCTGATAACCCGTCTATTAACCTTTTAGCATTTCTAAGTCTAATGTCAATTATATCATCTAGTTTTTTTAATTGTTGATTTCCAAAAGCAGCTGGAGCATCAGCCATTCTAAAATTCCATCCTACTTTATCAAAGGTATATCTCTCATCAAAGTTAACTAAATTTCCACTTGTTATACCATATCTCTTACCAGAATAAGATTTGTCTCTACCAAACTCTCTTAGTTCTCGTAAAGTAATTTCTAACTCATCTGAATTAGTTAACACCATACCACCTTCAGCAGTAGTTATATGATGAGCAACATAGAAACTCCATGTGGACATTACACCAAAACTACCAATTTTTTGACCATCCCATTCAGCACCATGAGCTTCACAACAATCTTCTATAACTTGTACACCAGCATCATTAGCTATTTTCATCAATCTAGTCATATCTAAGGGATTACCTAAAGTATGAACCGCCATGATAGCTCTTACTTTTGATCCGTGTAAAACTAAACCCTCTATTGATAAGATTTCATAAACATCATCTAAATTGAGATTTAAAGTATATCTATCAATATCTACATAAAGAGGAATTAAACCTAACTGAAGTATTGGTGTAGCAACAGAAATAAACGTAGTTGATGGTACTATTACCAAATCACCTTTATGTAACTTACCACTTTTAATTAATGCATCTAATGCTAATATATTAGCACTTGTACCTGAATTGGTAGCCACTCCATATTTTGTTCCAATGTACTTACTGAAATTTCTCTCGAACTCTATTACTGGTTCTTGAATAGAAAGAGAACCATTAAGATAACACTCAACAACAGCATTAACCTCTTCTGCTCCATAAAAACCACCACCTATTGGCACTTTCCAAGAATTAGGTTTTATATCTTCAATAGATACTTCATCAAAATATTTTTCAATATTTTCATATATTATGTTTTTTCTAATATCATTCATACTTTACTCACTAATATTTTATAATCAAAGAAATATAAATAATCAATATCTGTTTTTAAAAAACAATTTAAAGCATGTTCTGGAGTTTCAACTATTGGTTCTCTATCATTAAAACTAGTATTTAAGACAATAGGAACTCCTGTTTTTTCACCAAAACTTTTTATGAAATTATAATACCATTTATTATCATTTTCAGTAACAGTATGTAATCTAGCAGAACCATCAAAATGAACAACTGCTGGAACTTTATCTATAACTTCTTTTTTAAATGGAATTACAAAACTCATATAAGGACTATCAATGTCTTGTTCAAACCAATTCTTTACTTCTTCTCTTATTATAGATGGAGCAAATGGTCTAAACCATTGTCTATGTTTAACTTTTTCATTAATCACATCTTTCATATTGGGACTTGTTGGATTAGCCAATATACTTCTGTTCCCTAGTGCTCTACGACCTGATTCTGAACCACCACCAAATACTGAAACTACATTATCATCCTCTATCAATAAATCTACTACATGTTCATCATCAACAACTTCATATTTTACTTTATCGGATACTTGTTCAAGAGCTGACATAACATCATTCTTAGGATAAGTATGTCCTAGATAAGATGTAGAATTATCTTCCCATTTAATTCTAGGATTATCTAATACATGATGCCATATATATCTAGGACCACCCAAGGCTATACCAGCATCATAAGGAATTGGATCTATATAGACATTTTTTATAGTTGGAAACCAATTTCTTATCTGACCTGTCATCACACTATTTAAAGAAACCCCACCCGATAAACATAAGTTTTCGCTATCATATTCTTTTAAGTAAGAACCTATTTTTTCTTTTATCAATATATCAGTATACTCTTGTAAAGAAGCAGCTATGTCAAATTGATTTTGTTCTGACTCTTCAGCCTTACCTTTAAGGTATTCCCAATCATTTGTATAAGGTTCATGTGGTATAAATTTATCAAATATAGATTTAAATTTAGAAGCATCACCTAAAGCAGCCATACCCATAACAGTTCCAGCTTGACATCCATAAGGAGGACCTCCACCAGATAATCCAAATACTTTACTTGTTACAGAATCCCACATCCATCCTATGTTAAATGTATCAATTGGGACAATATCAATTTCATATATTTTATTACCAATACCTTTCCAAGCAGTAAACGTTGTTGAAACATACTTACCATCTTTTTTATGGTCTTCACCACCACCGTCCATTGTTATAATAAGAGCCTCATCAAAATTACTTGAAAAGAAAGCATTAGAAGCGTGAGCCTGATGGTGACCAGGTACAGGAGCATCATGACCTTCAGCAGTCTGTTCATTAGGCCAGTATTTACCACCATTTTTTTCTACAATCGATTTAATTTTATTGAAGCTATCAGGAAATCTTTTCTCTATACCACCTTTCCAATGATTTACACAATAAGAAGCATGCACTATATCATCTACATCATCATAGGTGTCAAATAAAAAACCAAATCCGTCACCTATCTCTTCTTTAATTCTACTAAATCTTTCTTTTTCATTATGTATTATAGGTACACCATCTTCTAACACAGCATAAGATACATCATGTCCCGAACATATTCCTACTATCTTCATATATTTTTTCTCCAGTAATTTAATAAATCTTCACATACATTAGTCAAATTTTTTCTTGGTGTCCAACCAAAATCTTTTTTAAACTTACTCGTATCAGGTATCTGTAAAGTTATATCCGTTGGTCTAACTCTATCTTCATCTAACTTCTTTTTTAAATCATCTCTAGTGGACATACTAATTAGTTTATCTAAAACATCTCCAACAGTACAAGTTTGTCTACCACCTATATTATATACTCCACCAAATTTATTACTATTAGAACACACCCAATAAGCACTTATAGCATCATCAATATGAGCGTAAGTTCTAGTTGATTCTAAATTACCATGTCTAATAAAACCATCACCCCTACCTTTTTCATTTAGTGCGATTTGACGAGCAAAAGATGATAACGCGAATTGTTTACCTCTTCTTGCTCCCTCATGACTAAACATACGAGTAATGATAATATTCATACCAAATGCTTTATGATAATACTGAGACATTAAATCATGACCTACTTTAGATATAGAATATGGATTCGCAGCTCTGATAGGATTGGTTTCTTTTATAGGAACTTCATCTTCATTTGGCATACCATACACTTCACTAGTTGAAACACTAACTATAGTGGGATTATATTCTGATTCTTTGATTGATTCTAATAAATGTGTAGTACCAATTGTATTTGTTTGTAGTGTTATGACTGGTGTTTTAAAACTAACCTCTGGAAAACTTTGAGCAGCAAAATGAAATACCTTACTTGGTTTAGATATTTCAACAGCTCTTTTAACACTCAAACCATCTAATAAATCACAATCAATAAACTCTAATCTATCATCTTTAATATGGTCTAGATTTTTTGTATCTTCCATCCATCGTTTTGTACAATATATCTTTTGGTCTGGTTTTATACCATACTTTAGTATGTAATCAACCATATGACTGCCAACAAAACCTGTTCCACCTGTAATCAATATGTTCACTACATATTCTCCCTAATCCAATTTACAGTTTCTTGTATACCATCTTCAAATGATATTGTTGGTTCATAACCAATAACTTCTTTAGCTTTGGTTGTATCTAATGCTCTATACTGAATAGTAACTGGTTTAGTGGCATCATATTCTGGTTCAATATCATGTTCAGTACACTTCAATATCAAATCTACACTTTCACCTATGGTAACTAATTTACCAGAGGCTATGTTTATAGGATCACAAACAGCATAATGTTCCGCTACATCTAAACAAGCACGAGCCATATCTACGGAATGTGTAAAATCTCTAACCACATCAGGATTACCCCAAACAATATAAGGTGATTGTTTTTCTAAAGCTCTTCTTATTAAAGCTGGTAAAACATGACCTGTTTCATCGGTAAAGTCACCTTGTACACCATATATATTTGCTGGTCTAACAGTAGCAATTTTCATCATATTATTTCTTTGGTAAAACTGACCAAGTATTTCCGTATACCTTTTCATCCAACCTACACCAAAATAAGTTTCATATGGTTCACCACTAAAAACTTCATCTTCTCTAATAGGATAATCTGCTGGTGGATATGTAGTGGCACTACTAACAAAGAAAAATCTTTCCACTCCAGCTCTGTATGATTCTTCCATTAATGTGGAGTTCATGATTAAATTGGGTGTAACATGTTGTAGAGGATCGTGAGCCATAACACCAGCGCCAGATGTATTAGCAGAACACACAAATACTATATCCATACCTTCTACACATTTTTTTACATCCTCTATATTCATAAAATCTGCTTTAACAGACTCAACTTCTCCTACCCAACTTGGTACTTTTCTACCTCTATAACTAGCTCTAACTATAGCACCTTGTTCAACTAACATTTTTGCTACTTGTGAACCAAGTAACCCACCAGCTCCTGTAACTAAAACTTTTTTATTTTTATAAAACACTTTTGTACTCCTTATACCATTGTATTGTTTTTATTATACCATTTTCTAAACTTACTTTGGGACTAAACCCATAACTTTCAGCTCTATCTGTACTCATCAATCTTTTCATATCACCCATAGGTTTTGTAGCATCCCACTTTATATCCATGTTAAAATAATTAGCAATTATATCAGCAACTTCTTTTATTGTTATACCCGTTCCACTACCAAGATTAACTGGTTCAGTTACCTTATTTTTTACCATATGTATCATTCCACGAGCTACATCTTCAGCATAAATTAAGTCTCTTATCGGTGAACCATCACCCCATACTGATAGAACATCGTTCTCCATAGCTTTTTTAATTAATGATGGAACTACCATTGACCATTGACCAAAATTATCATTAGGACCATAAACATTTGCTGGTCTAACAATAGAACATCTATCCCAATTATATTCTTTAACATAAGCTTTAACATTCATTTCACCAATTCTTTTAGCCCATCCAGCGTACCAATCGTTTTCTGATGGAAATGTTCCCCATACATCATCTTCTTCAAATACCTCTGCTGGATGATAAACACCAACTGAACTTGTATACAGAAACCATTCTATATCAGCATTATAAGCAGCCTCTATCATGTTAGCATTAAACTGAATCATGGGGACACTAAATGATGCTGGTGATTCCATACACCTCTGTGGTGAACCTTTTATTCCAGCCACATGAAATATGATGTCTTGATTTTTACATATTTTCGAACAATCCACCCTACTCCTTAAATCATAGTCTGGTAAATCAGCAATAGTTATATCTCTTGGAGATTCTTCTTTAAGTAACTTAACTAAGGCACGACCTATCATGCCATTTCCACCAGTTACTAATATATTTTTATCTTTAAAATCAATCATAACGAATTAAGTTCCTCACATAAGTTAACAATATTTTCATCAATCAATTCTGGATGATTTCCTATGTACAAACCATACTCATGTATATGGTCTACATTTTTCAAATCATGTTTGATTACATCATATCCCTCTAAATAAGGTTGTCTAGCTTGATTACCACCACCAGCAGTTCCAACCCTATATTCTACCTCTTTTTCTTCTAATAATCTACAACATTTTTTAAACAATTCCAAATCTTTTTCCTGTAAAATTAATGGTAGTGCGAAATTACTATTTCCATTTTGTTCATAATCAACTCTAAATTTAGTTTCAGTTAAACTATTTACCCATAGAATAAAATTCTTTGACCTCTGTTCACAATTAAAATCTAGTCTTTTTAATTGTTCTAAGCCTAATACAGCGTTAATTTCTTGATTTCTAAAATTATAACCAGGAACACTAAAAGTAAATAGTGGATTTAAATCTGGATGTGATTGTTCAAAAGCTTTTCTTAATTCTGGTGATGCTTCTCTAGTCATACCATGTGACCTAAATAACTTAGCATAATCATAAAGTTTTTTATCATTAGTACATACCATACCACCTTCTATTGTAGTAATATGATGTCCAAAATAAAAAGAAAAATTAGATACATCTCCAAATGTACCAATTTTTTTTCCATTATGTTCAACCCCATGTGATTCACAACAATCTTCTATTAAAAATAATTCATTATCTTTACAAAAATCCACTAACTCTTCACTTATAGCATTAAAACCCAAAACATGAACTAAACAAACTCCTACAGTATGGTCGGTAACTGCGGCTCTTATATTCTCTAAAGTAATAGACATGTTATTAAAATCAACATCAACAAATACAGGAGTAAATCCTAAATTGACTAAAGGTGCTACATCTGAAACCCATCCCAATGGAGAAACAATAACCTCTCCTAGTCCATGTGTCTCTTTCATTATAGATGTCATCATGTAATTTGCTGAAGCACCTGAATTTACAAATACAGAGTATTCACATCCTAAATATTCAGACCAAGCTTTTTCAAATTCTTTTACTTTAACACCATTAGTAAATCTTTGGTTAGGTGTATTGATAAAATCCACCATTGCCTTCTTATCACCATCGGTGATGCTATCGTTTATTAATTGCCATTTAAACTTATTTTTCACTATAATAATCTCCCCACTCGATAAGAACTGTAGAACCTTGTCTACTATATGCCCGTTGAAACGCTGAAAATATTTCGTTTGGTTCTTCTAACTCAACTACAACGGTATCAGTTAACATATGTTTTAAAGATTCAGTAAAATCTTGAGTGTGTTGTTCTCCACCATCAAGTGGTTTTTTAGCACCAACAGCAACCCTAACTATAACTTTTGGAATTAGCATACTTTTACTCATCTTTCTCATCGTATCAATATGATTTACCAACTGATTTATAGCCAACATCATAAAATTAAATCTAGGATAAATAGATATAGGAACATATCCTTCTAATGAAAGACCTGTACACATACCCATCTGTGTTTCTTCCATTACTGGCAATTCAATTAATTTTTCTTTTGGCACTTCTGTTAAAGTTGCTGTGATAGCATGTCCACTAAAAGCAGTAGCCTGTCCCAAAAATAAAGTGTTATCTTTCTCTCCAAGCCATTTCATTGACTTTATTAGTTCTTCTTTATACTTCATATAATCCTCTTAAAAGTTAACCCAAGCACCAGTACCGTGGTGCGGATATCCGTTTTCATATCTATAGTACACAACATCTTCTGGTACTTCTTGTCTTTTACCCCAAGCAGCATCAGTTGGTGTATGTACACTTAAATTGTTATCCTCTACTACAAACTGAATAGGTAGTTCAAAGTTTTTAGCATATTTATATGACTCATGAAATACTCCTGTTTCAAATGTCATGTCCCCAATAAAACACCATACTTTTCTATCAGAACCTTTCTGTTTTAACGCCATAGCAGCTCCAAGAGCAATGGGTATAATTCCACCGACAATTGCTGATGAATAAAATTTATTTACTTTACTACTTGTAGCCATACTTCTACCATCAACAATATCATCCATCAACTGTTGTCTATTAAACCCATGTAATAAAGCATGATAATGATTTCTCCACGCCTGAAAAACCCAATCTTCAGAATGAACATATTGAAATATCTCAATCAACTCGTCTTCATTATCTTTTGCTAAATGAATTGGCGATGGTATATCACCAGCTTCATATTTTTCTTTTACTTCAGTTTCAAAAGAGATGAGTTCGTCTTTAGTTATAGTAACATCTCTTTGTTTCTTTAAGTGTTTTGGTATTCTTAACATTATTTATCTCTCCTCGATAATATAGGATTATCTATAGGCCAGTCAACACCGACTATAGGATCATTCCATTTAATTGTAAATTGTTGGTCTACATCAGCATACTCACCTTCATACGACCATTTATAATGAAAGACAGAACGATGACTCATCACTAAAAAACCATTTCCAACTCCTGGTGGAATCAATACTTGTTTTCTATTTCTATCAGTTAACATCATAGATTCCCATCGTAAAAAAGTATCTGATGACTCTCTGTTATCAACCATAACAAAATAAATTTCTCCATACAAACAAGTAACCAACTTCCAAGATTTATTGTCGCCGTGTATACCACGCAAAACATGCTTTCTTGATGTAGATACTTTATCGTGATTAAAATTTAAATCAAAATCATCATCTTTCCAAGTAGTATATAAATCACCTCTATAATCGGTAAAGGCATCTTGTTCTCTTACTACGACACCATTTATCATATTAAACTCCTTAAGTTTTTTAAATCCTCATCAAATATTTTCTTACCCTTTACGAAATCGGTATAGTCATTTGTAAATTCATTTGAATTATGATAATATTTAGGTGGTTTTGGTTTTTTAGTTGGATACCCACCCAATCCATCGTCAGGTAAACCAAATACTTTATAAGTTTTACTATTCCAATCAAAATCTATATCGGCTCTACCTCTTTGTAAATGTAACATAGTTACATTTGGTCTTAGTGGTTCTAAATTAAGAGCTTTACCCAAATCTTTAATGTATCCATCAGTAGCTCTATTACCAGATACTCTACCTGTTGTCTCATACCACTTTCTATTGATACCAACAAAAGTTGGTGTGTTTTTCCACATCTCATTAACTCCAGCCAAACCTATCCATCTTGGAGTGTCTACATGAGGTTCTAAAGAATTTCTTATCTCATCATCCCAACCTTCATTCAAACATATAATGTCATCATTCATAATGAATAAACATTCGCCAGAAAAAATCTTTCCGACATCGTTTTGATAAGCTTCTAACTCCTCATATCCATATCTTTCCGATGATGTTAAATTAATAATTTCTGTCTCAAAACACATTTCTTTTATCTTTTCAACAGCGTCAAATGTCTCAATGTCATCTGGATCTGATATGACTAAATATTCAATATCTTCATTATTATAAGCTCTCATGATAAACGAAGACATTGAATATACTAACTCATGTGACCTTTTTCTGGTCATCCACATAACACTAATTTTCATTCTGTATCCATGTTTCTATATAATCTTTGATATTGATGGTGGGATTGAAACCCAACATCACTCTTGCTTCTTGCGACTCACATAGAGTCACCCTCATCTCGCCTGGTCTTTCTTCTATATGTTTAGTGGAAACTCCATAAAAATTAGCAATTTCATTAATAGAATAATTCTCACCTCTACCTAACTCAAATGTTTTACCACTAATATGTTCAGGTCCTACATTATACTCATTAGGAATCTGTAATGCCCTACCACATTTAACTAATCCATCAACTATATCATCAACATGAGTAAAATCTCGTCTTTGTTCACCATCACCAGTTATCGTTAATGGTGTTCCATCACGATATTGTTTTTCAAAGATACCTATTACAGCGGCGTAAGCACCATCAAGTATTTGATAATCACCATAAACATTGTAAAATCTAGTTATAACCGTTGGTAGATTGTATACTTTGTAAAACATTTCACATAATAGTTCCCCTTGCCATTTCGAAAATGTGTAAGGATTCGCATATTTATCTCCATGTGATGATGAAGAACCAGCATAAACCACAGGTATGTTTCCATTAAGTCTTGCCCAATTTAACAAATTTATTGTACCTCTAGCGTTAACATCAAATGTCTCCGTTGGTTTATCAAACGATGGTTGAATCCTAGCAAGTGCTGCTAAATGAAATATTATATCTGGTTTTTCTAATTGATAAGTTTCTAAACCAAATCCTTTATGTCTACGCAAACTATCAGATATATCCACTTCAATATATTTACAACCATCTTGTTCATTTTCTTTTTTTCCTGTAGAGTAATTATCTAATGAAACTACCTCATGTCCATCTTTCAATAATCTTTTTATTAAGTTAGTACCTACAAACCCAGCACCACCTGTTACTAATACTTTCATTTTAATCTCCTATCAACAAATTATTTATTTTATCAACACCAGCTCTTACTATCCAACTTCTTGATTCTTTAGCAATAACAGCATCTACTATTGAACCTAATTCAATACAATGAACTTGCTTATCCAAATTCCATAATCTACCACAAGCCACTCTACCAGCCATACCAGCAGTAGGTAAAACTAATTCCACATCGTCAACACAATCCATAACATCATCCCACCACTTATCCATCGTATAGTAAGCACCTTTAAATACTTTTTGTTCTTCTACACTAGCTACAGGAATGTTGACATAATAATCTACATTTCCGACTAATTTC
>Ga0209337_1002180_pt1 | contig 14399 bp, 32 predicted proteins | sample LinPmetageLP53_FD_184044 | JGI IMG/M metagenome (GOLD analysis project Ga0209337, IMG submission 184044) | Marine viral communities from the Pacific Ocean - LP-53 (SPAdes) (version 2) | ecosystem: Environmental > Aquatic > Marine > Oceanic | place: Pacific Ocean | collected 2010-02-08
CATATATCCTTCATTAGCAGTGTCTGTACTTCTTTGTTCTAATATATAAACATCATTACTTATAAATAGTTCTTCTAACCAAATTGCTTCTGCTTCTGTTATGTAGTCTGTATTTAATACTACACTTTCTTTTGTATTGTTTCCAAAGTATTTTTTACCTCCTGTGTGTCCGTCTGGTCTATATCTACTTGTATTCCAAGTTCCTGTTATTTGTGTGTAAGACTTACGTTTTGTATTAAAGGTTCTAACAGACTTTTTCGTAAAGTTATAGTAGTCCCATACTCCAAACTTATTTAACCAAGTCAATCTGATTGTTTCGTATTCTTTACAGTCTTCGTCTTGTTTGTAAAAATTATAAGTGTCACTTATTACATTAGAATTATCGTCTAAAGCTTTTACTGTGTAGTAGTCCCAATTAGTCGGTACTGTTTCACCTGCTCCTACTAAGTTACCTGTACCTATTCCTGCAAATTGTAGTTTATTATTACTGTCGTTCATATATCCTGAATGACCACCTGAAGAAGGAAGTATTGTTTTAGTAATTAAAGAACCCGTTGTACTTCCGTTATAATAGAATTGTATTTGTATTGTTTTTACGCTAGGGTGTGTTGTTCCTGAACCACCTACTAAAAAATCGAAATTGTATTGACTAAAGAAACTTAAAGTTTGGTAATCGTTTATTCTTATGTATTGTGTAGTCGGTGCGTTAGTTAAAAACTTATCTGTATTACTATTCATTACAAAACCTGCTTCGTCTAAGTTGTAACCAAAATTACCTGAACTACCTAACTTTAAAATGTCAGTATCGTAAAGAACACCGTTATATATTAAAACAGTTTCTGCAATAGTATTACTACTATATTGTTCTGTTACATTACCTGTAGCACTATCAGCGGCTTCTATATTAAATCTTACTGCAACAAATCTAACACTATTTCTATTTGTACTGAAGTCGTCTATTTGGTGTATTGTGTGTGGTGTGTTTTCTGTAAAGTTTACTGCGTTGTATTGTGAATTAAATACATTGTTACTATTGTGTACTGTACCACCTGTATATTCTGGACTTACATAATTCTGTAAAATAGGTGACAAATCAAATATACCGTACCCTTCACCGTTAGGACTTACTTTAAATACTCCTACTCTATTTGCACTTGAAACTATATTAGAAGTCTGATTACTTACATATACTTCTGCTTTATATTTTATTTTAAACTTACTATTTATAGGGTTTATAGTTACTGCGTCATATAGTGTGTAAATTATATTACTACCTGCTGGTATAAGTCTATATTTTGGTTTTTGTTCTATTACTAAACTCATTATTTAAATTTCATTTTTTTATTCATAACTTTAATTCCTTTTAGTACATCATTTTTAAAAGCTTTTTCCATTTCTTTTTTAAATACATTATAACTATAACTTAAAGGTTGTGTATAAAAACTTAACCCTTTAAGACCTTTATGTTTAATACTTCTAGCTATTAGAAAAGCTAAAGACTTTCTTTTTATAAACCTACCTTTACGGTCACGTCCTTTAATACCTTTTGTTTTAATCCAATTTTCTATAAATAAAGTAGGGGGTTGTTTTTTAAATCTATAAGGGCTTACTTTTCTTCGACCTCTTTCGTCTATATAAGTCCTTCGACCTTTAGTACCTGAAACACCTTTATTTACAAAAGAAGAATATTTAGAAGCTAAAAATTTAAGTTCGTAACCGTCTTTAGTTTCTTCTACTTTATGTTTTAAAGAACCTTGTAGTCTTCCTGTTGCTGTATTAAATTTAAGTAAATTCTTTGCTTGTCTTACAATATACTTACCGTAAGAATTTAAGTAGTTTTCTATACTATCGTATTTTAAACCAAAAGCCACTATACACTAGCTACAAATAATTCTACTTGAATGTCATTTGATGAACTCGGTTTTATCTGTAAAGAAGCTAAGTCACCTGTTATAGCTGCAAAAGCTGGTGTAGTGTCTTCTTCACCTATTGCTATGTCATCACCGTTATATAAAATGTGTGAAGATCCTGCCCTTAGTCGTACTTGATAATTAGAAGCACCTGTTACTACTCCTAACATACATTCGTTAGTGTCATCTAAATTAGTAACCCTTAAATACTTTACGTTATCTCTATCTATATTACTAGCTGCTGCGTGAGGTGTTGCACCAAACTCTGCTATAGTTGTAGTTTGTGAATGAGTACAAGAAATTGTACGTTCTAAAGTATCTACTATTCCTGTTGTTGTTACTGTGTTTGTAGAACCTCTATTAGTTCCGTTAATTGTTACAGTTTCTGTAATCGTTGTTGTTAAGTCTGCCATAATTATTTTTTATCTATTTGTTTAAGTTTATTTATTGCCCAATTTACACCACTTGAACCACCCCAAGCATCCCACATCAAACCACCGCAACCTTCTGAATAAGGTACGTCTTTATGTTGTTGGTGTCTTTTAAAAGAAGCCATTCTTGCTATAGTATCTCTTGATATAGGTCTTTTATTTGCTAATTGTCTTGCTCTTGTCCAACCTACCCTAGTACCGCAACTACTACCGTTTTCTTCTTTATACTCTATAGCTCTTTTAGCGTTGTTACTTGCACTGTCTGGGTAGTCTGTATAACTTTTTAATTCAATACTTATTTTTTCTAATTCGTTTATAATATCGTTATATTCCATAAGTTATTTTTGGTGGTATTAGTTGTATTGTTAATTTTCCTATTTTTATTTTGAACATATAGTTGTGTTGTCTATTGGTATGTTACAACTGTTTAATTCGTTTTCTACTGTTATTGCAAAAGACATTACCCAACCTGTTACTGCGTTATCAAATCTTTCAGTAAAAGGTTCTATTGTAAAGTCGTTATCTATAAAGTACCTTTGTTCTTCACCTGCTGCTGCGTCATAACTGTAAAGTATTTCACCGTGTTTATATATTGCTATTATATCGTTCATTATTTCTAAACAATCCGATAGTACTTCTTGTTCATTACTTTCGTCTGGTTCTACTAAGTCCATAACAAATAACTGAAAGTTAAAGGTTCTTGTGTTCATACCTACCGTTACGTTTACAGGGTTTATATGAAACAAAGGAAATAGTGTATTCTTTTCTAAATCTATTTCCCAAATATCACCACTTGTAACACTATGTATATTTAAGTGTTGTTCACCTACACAAGTTAAGGTATCTATTACGTTATTGTAACTTTTAAATCTTATTGCGTCTATACTCATTTTCTATTTTTTGGTTTACGTCTTGTTTATAGTTCATAAATGTAAAACATTCGTATGCTGGTTTCTTTACTACTTGTTCTATATTTAAAAAGTTTTCGTTTGCTAACATATAAATAGCATTATACCAACCCCACTTTTTAGTTAGTCCGTCTTCAAAGCCCGTTCCTTCTTCATTTTCTTTATTAAAGACTTCTTCGAATTGATTAAAAGTGTCGTCCCTAAATCGTAAAAAAAAACCGAAGCACCGTTAAAGTCTTCAACCTTTAGATGTTTCTTAAATAGGTCTGCTCGTTCTTCGTTCGGTTCGTAGTCTTCTATTCTGTACTTGTCATTACTCTTTGCTGTAACAGGTCTGTATAAGATACTTAGAATATTATGTAGATTTTCTTCTAAGTTTTCTGTATATGTTTCTAAGTCTACAAACTCACCTAAAGTAAGATCTACTAACTTCGGGTGAAAACCATACTCTACACCTTCTATTTCTATAAAGTGTTTTAGTTCGTCTGTAGGTACTGTTTCTAAAAACGTAGTTAAGTGTTTACCTAACTTACCTATTGACTTCATATCTAAACCGTACAGTTGTCTTTTAGGTATATCTGTAATACAATTAAGTATTCTTATAACCTTTTCAATATCGTGTACATCTTCATCTTTTTTAAGAACTGCCATAAGTCTTTGATACCTTCCTAAGTTTAATTCGTCAAAACTTTCTGGTATATTAAAACTTAACTTCTTCTTACCGTTCAATAGTTTTACTTTCATAGTATATAATATAAATTTGTTGTTTTTAGTTTACTGTACAAAGTACTTACCTGCATTAGGGTTGTCTAAGTGATATATGACATTGTAACGTATTGCGTCAATAGCGTGGTTAAAACTATCTACATATAATTTAGAACCCTTGTCTGCGTATATATAGTTGTTTAATTCTTTAACTATATTTATACTGTCTGTATCTACAATTAGTTCGTAGTCTTGCATTCGTGTAATACCACTTTCAATAGTACCCTTCTTTACAGGTCTTATATTAACTCCTGTATGTCTAAGGTCTTCTATTAGTCTTGGTTCTGCACTATCAGCTATAATTAGTTTATTACCTACTTTGTTTATTACAATCTTTGCTAAGTCGTGTGACTTTAAACCGTTTCTGTATATGTGTTCTTTAAGGTATATTTTCTTTTTCGTTTTGTCTATAGCTATTTCTATTAAAGTATCTGGATCTACACTAAACCCGAAGTCCATACCACAAGACGTTTGTAAGTCGTTAGGGTTAAACCTACCAATACTCCAATTCTCAAATACCACGCCATCTGCACGGTCTAACCAACCCCCAAGTATTTTATGATTGTATTTCTTTATATTGTTTTCTTGTATTGTTTCAATACGTTGTAAGAAACTATCGTTAAGGTTGTGTTCGTTATCTAAGTAAGTTGAATGTATATAGCAGATGTCGTCTTTAATACCGTTAAACCCTGCTTCTACTCCTTTGTTTTCAAAGAACCTTTTATATATCCAGTGTTCTTTTGTTGTAGGGTTAAGTATTAAGACTATTCTGTTCTGTACTCCTTTTTCTCTTATTGATAGGTCTATTGTGTCAAATGTGTTTTCGTCTATTAGTTCTTCTGCTTCGTCAAGTACCCAACAACTAATACCTTGTAAAGACTTTAGACTTGCTGTCTGATTACCTGAAGAAGTTTTAATACCTCTAAATATAATGTCACTGTTTGTTTTAGTATTAACTACTTCGGACTTGTTTATATTAAAGATACTTGTAAAACCTAATAGTCCTATTTTTTCTAAGAACTCAGGTACAATACTAAGGTGTGCACTAATCATAGTATAACGTGTAAATAATACTCTAACACCTTTTGACATAGTTAGTAGTGTTAAGAATACAGTAACCGCAAAAGACTTACCTGAACCTCGACCACCTGTTACTATGTAGTATCTACAATTAGATGTAAATAGATTATTGTATTTACTATTTAGGTTCAGTGTCTATAAAGTTTATTAGTGGCATATTTAGACTTTCGTCATTTGTTGTTACGTCTACTCTTTGTTGAGGTTTACCGTAGAAGTACTCAAAGAATAATTTAACCGACCACTGTTCTTGATTGTCTAAACCCTTTTTTAAAGCTGCTAGTGCTTTACTGTTCATCGGTGTTAAGTGTTCTATAAGTTTTTGTTCTTCTGCTTTACTCTTACGTCCTGAACCTTTTCTAGCACCACCGTTATTTTTTCTTTTATCCATAATTGAAATAAATTGATTAACCAATATAATATATAATATAAATAAGTCTTATTTGTTTGTTTCGGGTTCTTCTAAGACAAAGTTAAACTCTGACATAGCCCATACCCTTATCTGTTCGCAATAGTCTTTAAATTCGTTTGTATCTAATTCTTTACTTGTGTCTGCTATAAACAATTCTTTGAGAACAGAGTGCATTTCCATTTTGTGATAGCCAAGAAATTTACCAAGTGGTAATACAATACACTTAAAGTAATATTTGTTTTGTTGTTCTGTTCTATTCACCTTTCATAAGTCCTTTAATGTAATTACTACTTTTACAGTGTTCTTCGTTTCGTTTAATTTCTGGCATACCTTCGTATTCGTCAGTTAAGACTTGCTGCATATATTCGTCACAACAATAAGCGTCTTTACATACTAAGTTAGAACCTACTGCTGTAAACTTAACTTTGTATATGTCTTTAGTCTTATTACATTCGTTACAAATAAACTTCATTATACTTTCTTCACTCCTTTGTGTAAACTGTCTGTTAGTTGTTCTTGTATTCTAATAACAATACCTCCTGCGTCTGGTTCGGTTTTCTTATTTACTTTTTCTAACACATTGTATAATTTTAGTAATTGTTTTTCTGTTAGGTTTACTTGGTATCTTTTCATATTTATTGTTTTAGTTTATCTAATAGTTGTTGCGGTGTATATATCTTTAGTTCGTTTGTATAGTTCTTGTATATCTGTGTGAACTCTTGTTGTTGTTCGTTAAATGTCCACAAAGTTTTTACATTAGCTTCTACTTGTTTTTCTAGTATCTTTATTATATTCTTGTATTTCATTTTCTGTATTCTGGTGTCCACTTAGATCTTGAATATGCGTTTTCTCTTGTTGTTGAGGTTTCTTTAATACCAAAATGCATTTCAAAACCGTAGTCTTCTGTTATTATTTTAGGTAGTGTTATTATTTTGTCTTCTATATTTTCGTATTCGTTTATTATAGATTGTTTTTCGTACCTTATCTTTTCTCGTCCTACTCTTTTACCTTTAATTATTTTGCTCATATTTTTCTATTTCAAATTCTAAATGGTTAATAGCTTTAGTTAAACATTCTATTGGTGTTTCGTGTTTGTGGTATGCTCTTAATATATAAGTTACTGCTGTTGCTAAATGATAGGGTAAGTCAAAGTTGTCGCATACCTTCCTAGCTTCGTAACCGTTTAAACCTTTATAGTATTCTGGTACTCGTTCGTCTTGCTTATTCATTTGTTTAGTATTATCTAAATTACGGTCTGTTTCGTAATAGTGTTTACTTTTACCTGCCTTGACCTCTATATTTTTTTTTATATCCATTTTGTCCTTTACTTGCGTTTTTACTATGTACTCCTTTTCGTTTCTTACGGTTGTTCTTTTTATGTACTGTTATTTTTCTCATATCTTTGTTATTACGTCTTTCATAAATAAATACATTGTTTTTAAACAACTACTACAATTTGTATTTACACTGTATGTAGTGTCGTGTATTGTATTATATAGTTCTATTAGTCTTTGTTTACTCTTTGTGTCTTTTATTCGTTCGTTGTCTATTAGTTTCCATACTTCCTTTATTTCGTCTTTAAGGTGTGTAGGTATTTCTTTAGGTGCTTCGTACTCTTGTGTCGCTAACCAATATTCGTTTGGACATTCCATAATACCCATACTTGCTTTTATTCTCATAAAACAACCGCATACTTTACAAGATCCTGTAGGTTTAAAATATTCGTCACAACCTCTACAAATGTCTAACCGTTCTTTATATACTTCTTTATTTACAAAGAACCTATTCATTTAGTTTGTCTTTAAGTAATTGTCTTACATTATCTATTGTAGTAAATAAACTGTTTCTACTTATTCCTGTTTTCTTTGCTAAACTGTCTAAAGTATTCGCTTCGTAATAGTACAACTTAAATAACTCCCTATCGTACCAATACATCTGGTCTAACTGTTTATCTATTTCTTCTAACTTTTTCCATTTGTAATTGTCTACTATTTCTTCTGGTAAGTTATAAATACTTTTATGGTAATTGTCTTGACTAACAAGAGTTGAAGTAGAAGTACCTGTTAAATTTGTGTAGTATTTTTTATACTTATAATAATAAGGACTGTTCTTACTTTGTAAGCTTCTTCTTATTACTACTGCTCCGTATCTTATTAAACCTTTTTCACCGTCTTTGTCGTATATTCCTTTTAGTGTGTCTGGGTTCATCTGTAACATATATAAATAAAATTCCTGTATAACTTCGTCTACTTCGTTCTTGTCGGTAGTAAGTCCGTAAGTCATCTTTTCAAATTGACTTCTAAGGTCTGATAATATTTTATATATCTCGTTCAATTTTTATGTCTTGTATTTTTTCTATATAGTTGTAAGCTTCTTCACTTAGTATGTGTTTATATACTCTAACAGAATTTCTATTCTTTTCGTTTTCTATTCCTGTTAAATATCCGTTTATCATTGCTGTAAAGTGTGTAGGTATTAAAGACATAAAGTCTTGATAGTTTGCGGCAACTAATACATCTGACCTATAGTTATTATGGTGTTCTATAATTATATTAGCTATGTCTATAAATTCTTCGTATCTGTCTTCTTCTGGTGTCACCTCTTTAATATAAGTTAATACATTATCTAAATATTTACGAAGTATAATTTCGTGTCTATAGTTTAGACTAATTGGGTTTAATAGCATTTACTTTTTCTTTATAAAACTTTATCATATCGTCGTATTCGTGTCGCATATACTTTACAGTTGTTCTACTTAACTCTTGTAGTTCTTCAGACTTACCGTCACCTATTCTAACGTCTAATAGTTTACCGAACGCATACTGTTCACCTTGTCCGAATAGATTGCAGCGAGGACATTGGACTTGTACATTTTCTTCGTTCCACCTTGTAGCGTGGTGTTTTCTACTCATAAAGTGACCTGCGTGCATTTTCTTATAGTGTGCTGTTTTTCCACAAGTCCAACACTCTACTATTCCGTCTTTACTTGCGTTCCTTAGTCTAATATAAAGACTAAACCATTTGTCTAACTCCTTTTTTAATTTACTAATCGTTTTCACAATTCAATAATATAAATAAAAACTTTTTATTTTATATATATTAAATATATTTATGAACAGTCTATTGTGTATATAGCTTCATCTGTATTTATATAGCCTACGATCTTTTGTATTTTCTCGGTTTGGTTAAATTCTGTGTTTCTATTTAGTTTCTTTAGTTCCCAATTAAAGTTGTAACCCCTCATATATAAAAGACTAATATTAAATAAGTAAATAGTGTTTTCCATTTTAACTACATATATAAATATTTTGTTAAATTCTTGTGCGTACATTGTGTTGTAACTGTACTTGTCGAACTCTATAAATGTATCTTTAAATAATTTACTTCTTACTTTTATTTCGTAAATATTCTTTTCGTCTTCTGCGTCAAATCTATTGTACTCATACTCACAAGGTTGTATGTTTTTCTTTACACTTCTTAGTATGTCTATAACTTCATATTCTTTTACTTTCATAGTGTGCTAGCTATTATTTCTATTAGTAATTGTTCTGGTATCTTACTACGTTCGTAGTTATTTTTTAAACCTTGTGTTCCTGTTTTAGAACCTCTAGGTGCTGCTTCGTGGTGACACTTTGTATTACCTGCGTAACATTGTGGTTTAGGTCGCCAACCTTTAGTGTTAAATATATCGTAAATATGATTACTCCAAATGTCTGTAGGTTTCATTCTTTTATCTCCATAAGAACAATAAGTAATTGTTGTACGGTTAAGACCTTTTATTTTTCTTCGCATTTTACCTACTGGGTTTTCTATAAAATAATAATCTGGTTTGTAGTGTTCTATTATCTCTAAAGTTTTATTAAGTATTTGCATTCCTAAAATAGCTTCTTTAGTTTTTGGTGTGTGGTCTTCGTGCCAGTGGTGACCAATACTAGCTACACTAAAATAAGTACAAGGTGGTGACGACCAAATTATATTAGGTTTAAATGGTACTTTACTATAGTCAAAGTTTAATATATCTACTACATAGTCTATATTTTTAAAGTCGTTTATATCTACACTAAACACTTCTAAACCAAATTTTTCGGCTACTTTACCAAATGATCGACTACCTGCAAACAGTTCTAAAACTTTCATATAGTTTATTTATCACTGTCTATATTGTCGTTAATACTCTTTTCTATTTGAGTTACTATGTACATACCACTTATTAGACCTACTCCGAATGTTATTATTGCTATCATTTTATTTGTTTTATATTAGTAATTGATTTCAAGCCCGTTCCTTTGCGGCTTCTATATTTTAGTCTTTTGTCTTGTCGTTCTGGTTCTATACTTGCGTTATTCCAGATTAACTGTCTGTGTGCTTTTATCCATAAATAGTAAGTCTTTACATTCAATACGAACTTATCAGTATTCCTAACACCTTGTCTAAACGCTTGTTGTATGTCTTCAATGGTTAAGTTAGGAAAGTCTTCTAAAAGGTCACTAGCTAACGTCTGTGCAAGTATTGCTAAAGTCTTGTCGTCTTTAACCTGTCCAAGTTCTACAAATGTTTTAGTTATAAGATCTAAACATTTTAACTTTAATTGTGAAGTTTCTATTTCTTTTATTTTCATATTAGTTTGCTTTACAGAAACAATCTGTTTCTTTGTCTAATTCTTCTTCAAATAAATTACCTTGCGTTTTGCTTAATTCGTAAACGTCTTCTACGGTTCTAAAAGGTTGTTTTGATAGTTCGATAATTTCTTCTACACTTTTGTTAGTCCTTAAATCGTAACGTGGTACTTTTTCTGTACTATATTTATTTTCAGTGTCTAACCACCATTTAGCAATATTAGGGTTTTCTTTTATTAAAGTTAATCTTTTTCGTAAAGACTTTTTAAAACACAAGTCACAATTACCTTCATAATCTTTTAGTTTTAAATCAAAACATTGTCTTGACCACCAAGATCTTATAAATAAATTATCTACTTTTAAATCGTCACATAGAGGGTAAATTATATTTTGTTCTTTTGCAGTTAAACTTTTGCGGTGTCGTTCGTCATATCTTATACCCATAGCGGTAATAACTTCGTTAAAACCTAAGTCTTTAACAAACTTATCTATAGGTCTTTGTTTTAATTCTCTTGTACAATTACTAGCAAAATTATTCGGCATAGGGTACTTATTTAACATATCTATAAAAGGTTCGCCGTTTCTACTAGCAGTTTCAAAGTCTACTATTTTATATGTAGTTCCTTTACCTTTTTCTTGTATTACGTCAGACTCTAACCAAACGATAGGTAAATTCCATTCTTTAGAACACTTGTCTATAAACTCTAAAGTTTCTTCTTTTTCTTTTCCTGTATTTGCAAATATAAAAACCTTTTCATAATCTTTATATTTATCGTTTTCATTTAAGAACTTACCCATAAAAGCAGACGTTCTGCCTCCTGAAAATGTACATACTAATAACTTTTTATTTACCATAATATTTTTGCTATTGTGTAACCTATTATTAGAAAAGCTATTATTGATATTACTACGTTTATGTAGTATTCTCTTCTTACTCTTTTGTTGTGTTCTTTTAAATTCATAATAATTTTATTTGTTTATTGTATGTTTCTAGTCTTTCATTTGCCAACTTTGTATATTCTTTAGAAATTTCACTACCTATATATTTACGTTTATTTAATATAGCTATTTTTGCTGTCGTACCGCTACCTATAAAACAATCATATATTAAATTGTTTTCATTACTCCAACTTAAAATATGTTTGTGTACAAGTTCTTCTGGAAATATTGCGGGGTGTTTAAACGCTATTTTATCTTTTGTAGACTTATACATTCCGTTTTTGATTTTCCAAATATTGTTTTGTATTCCAAATTCATTTACAGGTTTTCCGTTAAATGAAGGTGTCATTTCACCTTTTTTATTTCTAAATTTCCTTGAATGTCTAACTGAACCTGCAGTTGCGTTCTTTTTCATTATAGGGTTAAACGTTTTTGGTTTACCTTTAGATAGTATAAACATATATTCAAAGGTTTGGTTATATCTAACCTTAGAAGGAAAAGGTGTGCCGGTCTTTTGGTATATCATAGTGTCGTGTAAATTAAAACCGCATTCTATAAAATATAAAGCTTGTCTAAAACTTGTACCTGTTTCACTACCTTTAATTGTAGCGTCGTTTACATTCCATACTACTACACCACCTTCTTTTGTTACTCTATAAAGTTCTTTAGCTATACTTTCAAAGTCAAAACTATAACCTTTATAATCTCTTAAATTGTCATAAGGTGGTGATGTTACTGTTAAGTCTATAAAATTGTCTTGCATACGTTTCATAGTATCTAAACAGTTTTCGTTATATATTTTATTTAATTTCATAGTCCTAAATGTTTTTTTGCGTTATTATAATTATCTAACTGTTGATCTATTTTAGAAGTTGTTGTTTTCTGTTTGCGTTTTTCCCAAGTTATAATACAACTTTTCCAACTCTTCATTTTTTCTTTACCTATTTTCCAATCTTTACTTTCGTAAAAATGATAAAATTGTTCTGCGTCTATTCCGTTATTACGTTCTAAACAATATTGTTTAATTTCTTCAATAGAGGGCTTCTTATTATTATTCTTATTAGTTATTATTATTTCTTTATTCTTATTTGTTTTAAGTTTCTTTAAATCTTGTTTTGAAGTTTCTTTAAAACTAGTCTTTAAGTAAGTTGAAATCTTGTTTTCAAGTATCTTAAAATGTAGGGTTGCTGGCATACCTTTTAAAGAAGTTTCTATAAAACCTATTTTTTCTAATTTCTTTATAGCTTTCTTTTGTTGGTAGTTTGTTAAGGTTGTATCTCGTTCTATATTCTTTGAAGTATTAAAAAACCATCCTTCTTTTATAGTTCCTTTTATTATAAAATAGTTTTCTTTACTAATCAGATCGGCAAGTAGAACTACCGCCTTCAGTCCTACCTGCCTTGCTAGTTGTTTATTAACTACTAAATATGCTGTACTACTTAGTAAGTGTTTCATATTTGTACGTCTAATTTATATTGGTAATCTACTAAAGCAATTCTAATATTTTCTAATTGATTACTAAAATCTTTGTAAGACGTATTTATAGAAGTTGTTAACACACCACTTTTAACTATTATATATACTTCACCTGTTGAGGTTCTTACTCCATTACTTAATAAGTGACTTCGTAAGTCTTGAGTATTTAAAAAAGTCTTTTGTTCTTTTTTACTATCCTTATAAACATTAAATACTTTTGTAAATAGTCTTCTGTATTCTATCCAAGTCTTAAAGTTTACAGTATGGTTTTTCTTATAGTGGTAAATATTACTCCTATCTCGGTTTAACACCTTAGCAATAGTAACAAAATGTATGCCTTGACTTAAACATATATTTGCTACTACTTGTCTTGCTATAGCGTACGGCTCCTTCCTTGTCAAAGAGGGTAAAGATCCTTGTTCTAATCCTACTATTTCAGTAGCAATATTACAAAGGTCTTTAACTTCTTTTGTGTCCGTTATTCCTTCTAAAAACATTAAAACGGTAAGTCTGTATTATCAATTTTAGCAACTACTTTTTCTGTCTTAGCTACTATTTCAGTTTCTGCACCGTTTACCCAATTAGTAAAAGTGTCTGCTAGTCTTAATACATCTGCACTATTTACACTATTACCTGACTTAATATAAGCACTACACAATTCTACTGCTGCTTTTAAACTTGACTGCTTAATAATAGACTTTTGTACATCTGGGTTAGACTTAGAAAAACCACCACCGCCACCACTGTATTGTTCCCTTTGTATCTTAATAGAACCTTTGTCGTTTAGTGTGTAAGTTATTTCTTCACCTACTTTAACTCCTGCGTCTTGTCCTTTTTTGTAAATTTTACCTGTGTCACCGTTGTCTAATTGTAGTTCAAATACATATAACTCTTTAAATGTTCCTGAACCTTGTACGTTTGTTACTTTTCCTGTTTTCATAATTTATAATTATTTTTATTTAGAACTGTTGTAGGTCGTTCTTTACACCTTTTATTAGTTTGTTATTTTGTATAATACAGTCACCATTGTTTAATAAGTCTTGTAAAATAGTGTGACTTTCGTCACCGCAATCTAAACAAATACCGTTGTCAGATATTAAACCCGTACAACACCAACTTCTACATTCCATTTGTGACATACAATCACAATCGTCATTAGAACCACAATTGTAACAAGTTTGGTGGTCTTCACAGTGGTCATCGAAATTGACACTTTCGTTACTACATAGTCTACAATCCATAATACATAAATGAAAAGGTTAATACAAGTATAAATGCAATTGTTAAAACCATATAAAAAAAGTCTTTGATGTCGTATGCTTCAATTTCTTCTATATTATATTTTTTATCTGAATTATATTTAATAAAGGTTACTAAATTTTCAGCATTTCGGTATTGACTAAAACCTGTTTCTTTGTTTGTTATTTTATACATTTTATTTATTTTTAAGTTCTACATTTTTATTAAGTTCTACTAATTGTATTAAAAAATCTACCTCACTTTTTGTAAAGTAATTTCCAATACTCTTAGCATTCTTAATTTTAATTTTTAAATTCTTGTAATAAATCTTACTTAATTCTGTTTTCATATTTTAATGTTTTTATTTGGTACAAAAGTAAACATTTTTATTTAACTAACAAAATAAATAACAGAATTATTTAAAAGTTATTAACAATTAAGGTGTTAATAGACGTATTTAATCTAGGAAGTTTTATAGCTTCTATAGTGTGTTTGTATTAAAATGGTGTGAAAGTGTCTTAAAACGTCTAGGGGGGTGTTTAAATAGAACAGTATATAACTAATACTATAATAATAATATACATTATAAATATTTTCATTTGTTCTGTCATAAAGACATTAAAAGG
>Ga0209337_1002181_pt1 | contig 14393 bp, 14 predicted proteins | sample LinPmetageLP53_FD_184044 | JGI IMG/M metagenome (GOLD analysis project Ga0209337, IMG submission 184044) | Marine viral communities from the Pacific Ocean - LP-53 (SPAdes) (version 2) | ecosystem: Environmental > Aquatic > Marine > Oceanic | place: Pacific Ocean | collected 2010-02-08
TAACGTCCTTAACGTCCTTATTTTCCCGCTTATTTTCACCCAATTTAATAATATTTTCATTTAAATTTAATCCGTGTGTAATCCACATCGTATTGAACCAACACCCACTCCCATATTTACCCTCTTTATAAAAATTATATCTTTTATGTGGTATAATAAATTGTAGCCTCCCAAAATATTTATTTATCCATTTAGAACCTAAGGCGTCTATCGGCATTAATAAAGCAAATGGTTTAGAAAGACTTAGCGCTAATTCAACACTTTCTTTTTTCAAACTAAAAGGAATATTACTTATTAAAATATCAAAATTTTCTGGATGTTGTCTATTAAAGGCATCTTCTTTTTGATTTATACAGAGTTTATTAAGTTTAGCCCATTCAACAATGACTAAACCTTTACAATAAAATGGATCATATATAATGTTATGATTTTTAATATATGGTAATAAATCTGCTAAAACACAGCTGGGGGTTTCATAATCATCATCTTTAAATTTTACACCAGTCCCTCTCATATTCAATGTAGAATTTTTATTCATATAATAAAAATATAATATTAAATTATTTTTCTGGAAACGATGAAAATAGCGGGAATATAAGGACGTTGAGGACGTTAAAATATATTAGTAATATATGAATAAACCCAAAAACACTCACCGCCCCAACACTTTACAAGAACAAATGAAAATTAAACGTTTTGATCCCATAGAATTAAAAGCGTGGAATAGTATTTATAGTGATATTAAATTTAAAAATAAGAAAGTCTGCTCTAAAAACATATTTGAGGGAGAAGTTTGTAAAGACCCCCCACCTAAACCGAAACCGCAAAAAAAAATTGATATTAAAAAAGTCCAAATTGCTAAACCATTTAAAAAAAAGAAAATTAAAAATCCAAAAGTTTTTATTGAAAAAGAAAAAATTAAAAAATAAAATATATCCTTAATATATAAAATGAGTGGAACAATTGCCGATATGTTGGATTATAGCTTAAAAGAAGTGCCACAACAGAGTGAAATTAGAACTGAAACTATTGAACCTAATAACTCTACTACTGATAGCACGAGAGTATTTAAATATACTATAAGAAATGTTGGTTTTCTTGAGGGGACTTCTATGCTTACTTTTAAATTAAAAAGGCTTAGTGGAACTAATGGAAACCTCCGTATTAATATGTGGAATGGGGCTTTAGGTTGTATTAAGAATGCTGTATTAAAGGTTGGTGATTTTGAGATAAATAACTGCCAAGACGTTGATAGAATTGCTACTCTTATGAATTTAAATCAATCTGTTTTACAACGACGAAATGTTATGGGTCATTACTTAGGAAATTCAATGGAATTAGAAGTTAATAAATCTGGCGCAGTCGCCGCCCATACTAACGCCCCAAATGGGACGCCTTCAGTTCAAGGGCAAATATTTTTAGATGAAACCCATAGTGGGCTTAATTTTGGAACTAATACTGATGGGACTGGTAAAGTTATTAATTCATTATCTATTAATAGTGATACAACCCTTAATGAAAAATTTGGTATCCCACTCAATATGATTTTCCCTTGTTTAAAGGGTCGGTCGCTCCCGCTTTTCTTATTCACGGATTACAATATCCAAATTGAATTTGAAATGAATTTCGCTGATCGGTTCGCATATAATATCGGTAAAACTTTTGATGGCGGACACACACACGCCGACTATATGGCTTTGAGTGATAATGTAGGATTTGCTAATGTTGAATTAGTTGTTGATTATTTACTCCCACCTTCTTCGGTTATTAATAATTATATAGAACAAACTTCTAGTAGTGGCGGATACAGATTTGAATTCCCACAAATCGCCGTTGTTAAGAAAAAACTTGCGGCGGTATCCACATCTAAAGAATTACAAGAGGTAGAACACAGATTAGGTCAAACTGGTAAAGAAGTCCATAATATTATTCAGATGAAACGATTTACTGATTTTAAAGACAAGAATGGCTCAAGTATAGCACTAACATCAGCGACAACAACTAACGCATCATCAACACTAACCGCTGTTTCAAGTTTGGATGGTATTTCAGCAAACGCTAAAATAACTGGAACTAATATTCAAGCAAATACATTTGTTAAGTCAGTCCAAGTGGTTGCTGGTGATAATCAAATAACTCTTATGGGTAGTGATGGGGCAGCCAGAAACGCAAGTGGCGGTGGAGCACAAACCGATGTTGTAATTGTTAATCCATCGGCCCACGGATTAAATAGGCGAATATTACAAGGTCAGAGCATAGATGGTATTGATGAAGAAGAATATAATGTAGAGGTGAATGGCCTAGATGTTTTCCCACAATTTATTTACAATAATGCTTCTCAATATGATAAAATGGCTAATGTATTAGATGGTGATATGATAGTCCCACGACCGATGTATTTTACAGACCCTAATTCAGTCCAACAACGTCTCGCACCTATTAATGAAGGTTTAATTGCTAATTATAAACCACTCGGCGTTGATCTCCGAAATGGTAATGATGCTATAGTCGGTGGTGGAACTATAATTAATAGTGGCTCTCCACTCATATTTAAATACAAACGAAAACCTAAATCTAACTCTTATCAAGGAAATGATATTGATATGCGAAAAGAAATGGATGTTGATTATTATATTACACACGCTAGGGTTGTTGTTGTTAAAAAACTACCAAAAGGCACGCAAGTTATGGTTTCGTCCTAGACGTCCTTATTTTCCCACTATTTTTAGTCATTAATGATTATTAAAATTATTTAATATTTTCTGTTATATATTATATATGACTACTAAATCTTTCTTCGTGGATATTAATAGATATTCAGCCCAAGATAATGAAAGCGCTACTACAAATATATGGGATTACAAATTAAATGATACTATATTAGCACCAGCAGGAAGTCAAATATCAATTGAAAACGCTTTTATAAATCAGAAGGGTATTACAGGGCAGAGTATAGAATTTGAAGAAGATTTTATTGAAACGATACAATATTATGCTTATATATCGGAAGATCAACAATCAGTCCCATCAGTCCAGCCATCATCAAGTATTAATATTGGAACAACTGGCACTTTATATGATGATTTATTAAATAATTTAGGTGATACAAAAAGAACAAATCTTTATTTGATGAATGACGAAGGAGATATAGCAGCCAATACTTATGGAGCGTTGAACGGATTTCAGTTAGGAGGCAGTCAAACACCATTAATATTATCTACAAGACCTTTTAAACCAACCGCCACAACAACAACTATTAATATTAATGCTGTATGCGAGGCGGACTCATTTGAACTCGTTGTAAATACTACTGGTATTGAAGTGGGTATGTCTATAACAACTGGAGTGGCTGATAGATTAGATATAGGTGTTAGAGTAATGGAGATATTATCTCTTACAAAACTTAGAATGAATAGATTACCAATTGCGGATTCTGGCCTTTCTGGCTTCGCAGCCACTTTTAAAAATAATGATGATTTCGTAACGCAAGCAGTCCCTTTAACCGCTTTTTTAACTATTAAAAAGGGTGTGTATGGGATTCAACAATTAACTAATATTATTAATAGGCAACTTAATAACCAATATAAAAATGGAACAACTATACCACAATCTAACGTTGAAGTCGCCACGGCAGCTAGAAATTGGGATGGAACTTTAAATGATGGAAATAGCGGATTTACACACCAAATAACGCCAATATCTATGAGACCTAGTCCTGATGGAGTATGGCGTAGAGAATTTGATGAAACAGACAACAACACAATCCCTAGTCATTGCTTTATCCCAGCGTGGGATTATGCTAATGTTAGAAATAATTTTAGACCTTTTCAGAAACCAACCCAAATTAATTATAGTAAAAGAGCAGATGAAACAGACACGGAAAACAAAGGGCCAATATATTTTTTACAAAATAATGATAAATTAGGAATATATAACCAACAAAAATATGAGGTGCTTTTAACAAAAGGTTCAGCCGCTTTTGAGATAGGGAGTAGACACGGACTTTCAACTGGATTAAGAGTTGAGGGTGCTGGTATACAAAAAGGGACGACTATTACAAATGTTAGTGGGACTGGAGATAAAGATATAACTTTATCTAAAGTGGTATTAAAAACTGGGAATATAGAATTATATTTTTATGATGATAACCCTTCTTTTTCAAATTTCGGCAATCAAGAATTAAAAGATGTATTAGATTATCAGATTGGAGTGCGAGGATTAATGGTTGGAGCGCCAGAAGTAAATATTCAATTTGATACTGATAGTTCGGCTTTCTCTATAAATAATTTACACGCATCATATAGGGTTGGATCACACGATATATTTGGGACTGAAAACGCTTCGGCAGGTAAAACTGGGGTGGGATTAAAAAGAATTGCTGAAATATTTGACGTTCAACCCTATGGGGCAGTCCAAAGTGTATGGGGTAGCGCTGGAGCAGCCCCAGCCCACACAGGGACAACTATTAGTGGTAAAAATGTTATACACAATTTAACATTAACCTCAACTGGATCTAAAAATATAGATAATATCGCTGTTGGAGCAACTATCGTAAGTGATGGCTTCCCATTAGTGGATGGAGTTGCTGCTGTTATCACAGCTGTGAGTTCATTAATAACAATTGGATCAGATTTATATGAGTTTGCGGTTTTAGTTGATAGAAACGCAACTGGTTCGCACACAAACACAGCTTTAACAATAACAAATCAAGGCGTTACGAATGCTATTAGAAGCACTATTAGAAGTTGTTTAGAAACGCCAGTTAGTCGTGTTGGTGGAGTAGTAGTATTTAATTGGGCGAAATCCACTGGGGAAAAATATGGGGACAAAGATTTAGACCAAACTTTTTTAACGCACGCTTCGTATGAAGATTTTTTTACATCTAAGACACAAGCACAAAAAATATGGAAAACTAAAACACTATGGGGGAAATTGGGATTTTCATACGATCAATTAAATAGTGAAGATTATTTTGAAACAATAGCACAATATAATAAAACTGGTGGTTTAAAAATGAGGGGTATAACAACAAATACTAAATTAGATATATCCACAATCCCCCAAGTATCCACACAAAATAATCCAACAAAAGGAACTATGGATGGAGATGATGGAGGGGCAGTTATAAATACCCCATTACAATTTTTTAATAATTTTGATTATAATACACCACGAACTCAACGAACCCAACGAAACGCAGATGTAAAAGAACCAGCGGGAGATAATCAAGGGTCTTACTCTGGCTCAAGATATAATATGGCAACAATGATAAACGTTGAAGCCAACCCAACCCCTTTAACGGCAGATAAATTACCAAGTCTATCAAAATTCGGATATTATTTAATAACAAGTGATTTAGTCCCAACTTATAAAGATGTTGTATCTAGGGGCGATCCATTAGGATTGCTAGGTGTTGTGGCTAAAACAAATTTATCCAATCAAGATTTTATCCCAGTAGCAGGAAGTCAAATAGTCCAAGTATTAAATGAAGATACACCTATTCAGAATATTAAGGTTAAAGTATTAAATCCAGATTTAACAAATCCAGATTTAAGTGAAAATAGTAGTATTATAATAAGAATAGATGTCCCAGTCCCACCCCCATCCCCACCTCCGCAAGAAGGCGAACACAAACACAAATTAAAGCGCTGTCCTAAAACTGGCGATAAAATATGCCGTTGTGAACCCAATGAGGTTGGAAAGAAAATGGAAAGCGGTAAAAAAAAAACTGATAAATAATAATGGATGTTAGATTAGTTGTAGGTGATATTGAAGAAAAACTATTGGAATTAAAAGAGATGATAATTAAATATGAAACTGAAAATAAGGCATTAAAAATAAGAATAAATGAAATGAAAAAATTTATAAAAAATAAATAAAAACTTTAAAAAAGTTTGGATCAAAAGTAGATAAGACACAATAAATACATAATGTCCCAAATTATTTAAAGAAAAAAACTTCTATGTATATATTAAAAATGACTAGATATACTGATTATTTAAAAGAAAAGATTATATGTAAAGTCTGTGATAGAATAATAAGTAGAGGCCATATTAACAATCATTTAAAATCTAAAATCCACAAAAAGAATTTAAATAGGGAAAATAAGGACGAAAAGGACGATGAACCAAAACAATGTTTACCAATTAAATATGTAATTAATTGGGATTAATTTATATATTTAATTTTTTTATTTAAAGAAATAATATTCAGTATTATTATAAAATGTCTAACAAGATTGACGCCGAATATTCAAATGAAATACTCAAAAAAGGCATAATATATAAATGTTATAGTAAAACAGATGATAAAATCTATTATGGATCAACTAAAAATTTACCACAAAGGATTAAATCTCATTCAACTAAATATAATAAAACTCACTCCAATTATATTGTTGGGGATTTAGAATACGAAGTATTAGAAGAACACGAAAATATTAATAGAAGAGCATTAGAAGCCAAAGAAAGAGTATATATTGAAAACCACAAAGCCGATATGAATAATCCAGTTATATGTATTAATAAAAATATCCCAACACAAACTAATGCTGAATATTCAGCAAAAAGATATAAAGCAAACTGCGAAGAATTAAAATTAAAACAAAAAAAATATTATTGGAATAACGTTGAGAAAGAGAGAGCAAGATTACGAAAACATTATCATAATATTAAAGATAATTTATTACAAAAAAGAAAAGACGATATAGTATTTTGTGATGATTGTAAAAAATCTATGAGAAAAGATACATTAGGACGTCATAAAAGGTCAGCAGGTCATATCCAAAATTGTTTAACTAAAAATTATGGCGCTAAAGTTATTTAGGCAATATAAGATCCCATAGTTGTTGCTCCTGTTGAGGCAACATTTGCCGTATCAACAGCGCCACGAGCGCTTGATATAACCGATGATGAGGCATCATCCGCTTTTTCCTGTTCTTTCTTTTTACCACCAATATCACGGACTAATCCAGCGATCATAGTTCCAATACCAAATATTTCACCAACAATAGGTATTCCGTCTAAGGCGGCGTTAGCTGACCCCATAATTACATCTGTATCAACTCCTAATGAATCGGCAGCCGCTTTTCCAGCCGCTTTAACACCAGATTTTAATTGACTTGTAATAGTATCACCTATTCCATCCATATCCGCGCTAATATCAGCGTCGCCATCATTAATAGCATCTTTAGTAGTGGTTGCTGGTTTTTCACCTTGAGCGCCATTTCCGCCACCCCCACCGCCTTCTGTAGACCCACTCGCATTAGTTCCAATTCGTAAATTATCAGCATCTCCTCCAACTCCACCTTGACCCTCTCCAAATGTTTTATCTGCTATATTTTCAGTTGTCGGTTGAGTGTCTTGTAATGGTTTTGGTGGCGCTGGCCCAGCATCTTCTTCTGGTGCTGGGTTATTATCTGGTTTAGTTGATGGATCATTTTTTTTTAATCCTTGTTTTGGGATTTTAATTTTACCTTCGGCAGTAGCACTTGTATTAATAGTTCTTCCAAATCCAACGTCAGTCAAATCACTATCAGCAACACTAGGGGCTTTATCGCCAAGCGTCGCATCTTTAGTTTGACTAGTCATTCCAGTGGCGGACTGCTGAGGTGTTGTAATATCAGTTCCAGTTGGGGTTGACCCAGATTTACCTTTGGCGGCTTTTCCTAATTTTTCTAATATCTTTCGTCCCTTAAACCAACCTTCAGCACCAGCAACCATTATACCACCAGCACTTTCTATAGATGAATTAATTGAATTAAATTTATCTTCAATAGTTTGGGCTTTTTTGTTAGCCATTTCATTAGCCATAGTTGCTTCATTTGCTTGACTTTCTTTTAAGCTTGATAAATAGCCATTAATTTCATTAAAATAACTCATATATAATTATATATATATTTTATTTATTAATTAATATTTTTCACCATCTATTTCTTGTAAATCTTTTTCGTCCTCAACGTCCTTATTTTCCCGCTCTTTTTCTTTTTCTCCAGATTTTTTTTCGTGGGCGCTCCATATAGGGGTTTCTTCAAAATTTCTACGAGCAGTTAAATCTTGTATATTTAAAAAACAAAAATCAAATGGTTCTTGTTTGGATTGATTGTATATATTAATAAATTCTTTTTCACTACCACCAAACACACTCATTTCTTGCGACATCTTTTTTAATTCCACTTCTGGAGAGTTCCCCATTAGAAAATAAGCACTAGCGTTGAGCCTTTGGATAGAGTTTAAATATTTAAAATACTGCGATATTATAAATATTGATAGTTTACCTTCTTTATCTTCATTACCAATATGACGATATTTAGTTGTTAACCCTGTTAGGGCATCAATAGATCCGCCCATTCTTTTTACATTAACATTACCTATAATATCTTCTAACACTAATAAATATTTACAATCACTATCATCAGTTTCTATCATAGATATTATTTCTTCTAATAGAGAATCATTATAATCTGTAAATACAAAATCAAATTGTTCTATAATAGGTTTCATAATTTTATCATTATAAGCAGTATTAGATATTAATATTTTTACATCAAAAGTGTTTTTATATGGAAAATTGGGATTAAAAAATAAATTCGCCATAAATAAACTTTTACCACTTTTCACAGCACCAATACAATATGCTAAAAATGGGACGTTTGGTAGCACATCAAAATCTTCTTCACCCACTTCTTCTTTTTTCAGATTTTTTAAAGGTAATATTTTATAATTATTTACATTAGTTTGTTCTTGTTTTTTAGTTAATTCATATTTTTCATATTGTAAATCTTCTGCGTATTTACTCATTTCTTATAATTATCCAACATTTTAATTAATTTATTTTTTAACCTATCATTGTCTAAAATATCGTCTTCAGTAATTTCATCTAATCTAGATTTTAATTCATCAAAATCGTCTGCTGTTTCACATCTTTTTAAATATTTAGTTCTTAACGTTTTAAAATTTTGTAGTTTAGTTGCGTTTTGACTTTTTAATTCTAATTGCCTTCTATATTCGTCTTCTTCATCAGACTTAACAATATCTCTTTTTTTCTTTCTATTCTCAACCTTTTGTTCTATCATCTTCGCATCAAAGTTTTTTCGCTCTTCAGCCATTCTTTTTTTTTCAGCACGTTTTTCGGCAACCTTAGCTCGCCCTTTAGCAAGTCCATCTAATTGTTTTTGCGATAATTGTTTTTTTCGTTTAGATGGTTCTGGGACTGCTTCTTCAAAAATTTCTTCTATATCACTCATATAATATAGATAAATATAAAAAATATATAAAAAAAGCGGGAATATTAGGACGTTTAGGACGTTTAACACTCTAGCCAATCATTATTATCTAAATTATTTTTTAGTAAATGTTTAAATCTTCGTTCATAATTTTCATTAATAACAGCTTGTTTATCTAACTTAACTTTTTCTATATTAATAAATGGATATGTATAATATTTAGTGGTATTATCTCTATTAATAATTTTATATATAGATGAGCGTGGGATACCCAGATCGTCAGTAATATTTTTTGCTGTATGATAATATTTATAAGTGTTGTTGTTGGACTGGTTCACTTTAAAATGGTATGTATTTTTGTTCTCACTACGAGGCATCGTTATATATATACCATATTTTAACTTTAAATAATAATCATTATAATATTATTTTGTCTATTTAATATCTCGTATTTAAAACTCTTCCAAAAAATCCTCTTCATCATCACTAGCATTTTCTATTTCGTCTAAGGTTCTCTCGCGCCAACCCTTAATAAAACTCTTCAGATTTTTTCCATATCCAACCTTCCCTTTGTATTTATCAGACGTTCGGTCTTCTCTGGCTTTATAATATTTCCGCAATTTTCCTTTTGTCTTAAAATATTCACAAATAGATTTATAACTATAAGTCCCATTTCTATCATTCTTAGTTAGATTTTGGTAGAAGTCCCCATTTTTAAATAGTTGGTAAAAGTCATTTATTTTAAATAAATCATTTTCAGTGTCCTTCGTTTCTATATATTTCGCATTTAAAAACACAAATATCATATCATTATTCTCTATATATTGTTGTGTCCTCTCAGTAATTTCATCGGCTTCATATTGTTTATCACACACGTTTAGATTGTTTGGATTAAATGTAGTTTCGTCAAATTCCCAACACTTAGTATAATCTATCAACACCTTAATCATAGCGCATTTATGAGTTTGTTTAAATTTATCACTCTTATAATAATTATCAGCCCTTTTCACGTAAGCCATTTCATCATTATTAATCATATCTTCATCAGTAGAAAATTCAGTCTTAAATGGGATATCTCGTAATCTTCTAATAACAGCGTGGCCCACGTCCCCAGATAATCCCAATCGTTTATTCACCTCTAGAAAATGAGTAGCACACAATCTCACCTCAGTTTCATTAGAAAACAATTTTCTAGCAGATATTTTATCCCCACCAGTAATTTCTTTTATCACCGATAAATCTAGTTTCTTAAATTCACTTGGCTCTCTGTAGACGATCATTCGTTTTCCTTCCATATTAGCGATTTCAGGATTTCCCCCAGGCTTTATTGGCGATAGCAAAACAGCATTATTTCCATTATAATAATAGTTTCCCAATGACGCACCCATTAATTCACTAATCACACCCTTCCCATTCCCACCATCACCATTAGCAATTATAAATTTCTCAACTGGTATCCCATATAACGCAGATGATAATAGATGTAGAAATTCTATTCGGATGGGTTCATCCTCAAAAACATCCGTAAATAAATTTATCACTCTATCCACTTGTTCCTCCGAGGGTTCTTCCCAATCATAACCAGTTGTAGTTAATATATAATTTTCACGTATAGTTTTAATCCAATTATGTGATTTTAAATCATAGACTTTATTATTAAACGCTAATAAATAACCATTCGTATCAAATTCTATATTATCATAATTAATAACACTAATTATATGTAATAGTTTTTCCACAACACTATTAATTTTAGAAACGTTTTTCACCATAGCAGTTAATTTATAAATAAATTGTTCTTGTTCGGCATTTCTATCATCATCTTCCCTAGATTTTAGTTTCTTGTATAATTCTAAAAATAAATTAGATAAGAAAGCACCGACGTTGTGTTTAATAACGTTTTTTGTAGTATCCAAAACCCAACGTCCCTCATCACTTCCCTCACTATTAGCGATAAATGTATATATATGTTTATTAACCTTCAACACTATATCACTATAATTATCATTTAGATATAGTTTAGCAAGTGTTTCATCACTCCCTAAAAAATCTATATCTTGTGTTTCCATTTCAGATAGTCGTATTCTATTATATTCAGCAGGATCAGATATTTTCGCATAATGAAGAGCCGTCCCAATAGTTATATTGTTTGTCGGCACTAGTCCATCATATTTAGAATGAAAATCTTGTAGATTAAATTTCGGCGATTTAGATGATATATATTTAGATATAGTATATATTTCTTGTGGCGATAATAGTTTGTATGATTTTAGACTAAATAATATTTTTAGCCACGTATCATAATCGTCCAAATATTCCCGCTTAATTATATCCATTTTTTTAAATAAATAACTATCCACTGGTTTCTCCACAAATGGTAGTGTATTTGGTTTTTTCACTATCATTTTCTTTTTTTTTCCAGCGCTAGGTTTTATATTATCCTTAATAATATGTTTGTAATCGGCGAGTTTCAGTGTGGGTATTTCACAATTATTATCTATAGTCATATCTTTTTTCGCCCACGCCCAATTCCCAGCAAGGATTTCTAAGTCTTCGTATGTTAAATCATTATTCGCCTTAGAAAATAATTTATGAGTATATTTATATATTGGCTCATCCGTTTTAAAGAGTATATGTTTTCCCTTCGGTTTAGTGGATGAACGATAATAAGGGCATAATTCTATCATATTTTTCACAAACTTCTTCGCCTCTGGCGTGTATGATTTCCCTTCTTCCCAATCTATATCTAAATTATTAATATTTAGTGTGTCTATCGCTATATGAGTATAATAGTCTCCGTTAATCTGTTTCTGTGATTTTTTCATTTTATTTTTAACCCAGTCAGCATCTCTAAAATCATCTAATTTCGGACGTTTTCCAGTTAGCGTGTCTATCTGTAATAATTTCTCATATTTCCCATTCGCTTTCTGTATAATATTTAATTTAATTGGTCGCCAGTTTATTTTGTTTATTTCACAAAATTTAATTATCGTTATTTTCTCAGTATTAGTCATTTTATATTTATATTGTTTATTTTATTCTTAAATAGAGAAAAATAAATAAGAATCAATTTTATGAAATATTTAAGATTTTATTTTTATTCATCTACTTTTAAATTAATATCCATATATATCCAATTTTTTCTCTTCTGCCTCAAATAATTCATCGCTACATACCGATCTAATTTCAGTCAACATCCACGCCGCCACCACGAATTCAACATCTATCTGCCCCTCCATATCCCCTAAAATTACTTGTAAGCATCTTGTTAATCCATATATTTTCGCCATACTTTTTTTTAAATCCATATAGCTTTCTTTATAAATTCGTAAATCAACATCTTTTTCTTCTACAATTTTTTTCATATCATCCGCCATATCTAATAACACTTTTTCTGTTGTATCAGTCATTTTATTATATATTATTACATTATATATTATGAGTGATTTTAAAACTAAGAAGCCATTGTATAAGCCAGTGAAAAGCACCAAACAAGGTAAAAAAGGTATGGTATATGTTATGAAAAATGGTAGCAAACGTTTAATTCATTTTGGTGATAGCACTATGAAAGATTTTACACAACATAAAGACCCAGCACGAAGAAAAAATTATCTTGCTCGTAGTGGTGGAATTAAAAATAAAGCTGGAAAATTAACTAAGAATGATAAAAATTCAGCAAATTATTGGTCTCGCCGTGTGAATTGGTGAAAATTAGTGGGAATATGAGGACGTCTAGGACGTTGATGATGATTTAATTTTTTTAGATCGTGTTTCGTATGTGTGGTCGTCAGTTTCATCAATTTTTTTTACACTATCTTTTATATCTTTATTTACTATTTTTTTTATTTCTTGATTTATTTTATATGTAATTTGTGTATCATCTCTCGTCAGCGTTCGTTTTAATATATCTATACATTTTTGTGGTTCATATATTAATAGTAGTCTTCTTAAATTAGCACAAGATTCACACCAATTACTAAAATAACTAACTCTATCACGCTCTTCACAATACAAACATTTAAATCCCATTTTTATATTAATATACATATATTTTTAATTTTTTCATTTCTTAAATCCACGTCCTCAACGTCCCAATATTCCCGCTATTTTTTCTCTTTCCTAGAAAAATATGAAAAATTGAATTATAACAAACCTTACCATAAATAAATTATTATTATTTTATTTCCTTATAGCAATCCTTACCTAAAGCAACATAGTGTTCCTTTATAGCCTATATTTTATTAAATTTTAAATTTTAAATAAAAAAATAATCTATCTATAAAATCTATAATCTATCTATTTTTTCCTAATAATTAGTTTCTTAGTGCCAGGCTTCCTTCCCTCCTTCAGGCGTTTCTCCTTCCTTTCTCTAATCTTTTTATTTCTCAGTGTTTCTTCCTCAGTCTCCTCCACTCTTGCCCCACGAGCTTTAGCTTCAGCTTTCATTTGTTTTTTATATTCCGCCAACACAGGGTCTTTTTCTTCCTTCATAATTTTTTTCGCCTGTCCGATCATAAATTTATAATTCGCCGATTTTTTATTTGGATGAATTCCTCCCTTCACCCACAACACATCGCCAGCGTGTTTATTTATTTTTTCTCCATTAATATATCTTTTCATTTCATCATCATTATATCCACAATTATTTTCTGCGTGTTTAATTAGTGCTTCACTAACTCTAGCGCCATCATCCGAGTGTTGTTTCATTAAATCCAAATTAATATTATTTATAATCCACACACCCATTCCAGTCGCGCCACAAAATTCGCGCCCCTTCACAATTTTTCCATCACCGAATTTTCCTTTTTCGCTTGGATTTCTAATTGGCTCACAACCCCACCTCAGGCTAAATCCGCGCTCAGTCATAACAATAGAATTAGCGCCATATTTCAGCGCCATTGTTTTCGCCATATCCACATCCATATAATAAATTGTTTTTCTATTAAAATCTTTTTCATTTATTTCATTATATCTGCAGTCCCACATCGCATACTTCTGATGTCCCGCCCACGAAAATCCAATATCATTAAAAATATTTTCTTCACCTTCAGCCAGTCTATTATCCCAAGCCCATTTCTGTCCCTTAATATCTTTTATTCCATTAATATTTTTAATTAGTTCATTAGGTTCACACGATTGGATAAATCTGCTCCAAAATTCATCTTTAATT
>Ga0209337_1002182_pt1 | contig 14386 bp, 10 predicted proteins | sample LinPmetageLP53_FD_184044 | JGI IMG/M metagenome (GOLD analysis project Ga0209337, IMG submission 184044) | Marine viral communities from the Pacific Ocean - LP-53 (SPAdes) (version 2) | ecosystem: Environmental > Aquatic > Marine > Oceanic | place: Pacific Ocean | collected 2010-02-08
CTTATGCCTAATTTAGATTGAGTTATTAAATAATCATTAGAACCATCGAAATTGAATGAAAAGTCGTTAGGGAAACCAGTTAGTGGCTGACCTGATAACAGGTTGCCAAGACCGAGTCCCATGCCTAAGCGCATATTAGTACAGTAAAGTTATTTGTCCTGCAGATAATGCAGCACTAGAGGAATTGGTAATATTTATGATCGCAAAAGGGTAAGTAAGTCCTTCCTTTAAATCCATTGTAACTGAGGCAGAATCGCCTTGAAATGTAACTTCATATGTTGCATCTTCATTGCAATGTATTGCTCTTGTAGTATCAAAAGCAGCTGTACTAGCGGCTCTCTCTGTTGCTGTTACTGCAGGGGAAGCACTTCTCTGAACTGAAAAGTCTCTATAAGTATTTGTTCTTGCCATGATTTCTCCTATAATTAGTGGAAGGTTCTAAGGTATTGGCAATACCATGAACGAACCTTATTGTAAAGAATTTAGTTATGATACTGGTTATGATACAAGAGGGAGGGTGAGGTTTATTAAAAAGATTCCGACCAAGTAGTTAAAAGCTCATCGTAGTCTCTTAGTCTTTGATAGGCTTTATCACCAATTTTCTTTCTTAATGTGTCTAATCTTTCATCAAATGTATCTTCATCTTTACCAGGAGATACCTTCGCCTTTGTTAATAACCTCTTTGCAAGTAAAGAAGTCTTAATACTTTTCTCATCTTTATTCAAGCCATCAATAGATGCTAACATAAAATTAATAATTTCATTTATATCTTTGCCTTTTACCATAGCATCAACAGCTTTATTCATATTGCCCCTGAATTGCTTTATATCGTCATCAATATTTCCTACATACTTACCACCATAACCATTATTAATCTTCCATCTATAGTATGCTTTAATTGCGTTATCAGTTTTTTTAGCCTCTTTATTTCCGAGGCCAGTTGCTACCATTAATTGACTAAAAGGTCTATTAACTGGTGCAAATCTCTTAGCAAAACGAATAGCTTTTTCGGTAGTAGTCTGATCATACTTATATCCACCTGTGCCTGTAATTCCCTGAACTATTTCTGAACCCACGACATAAGGATAGAACATCTCTAATGGGTTTTCTAAATTACCTTCAGCAGTAGACTGAAGTATAGCTCCATAAGTACCTGCAAAACTAGTATAGGCCCAGGCACTAATAATAAAGCCTAAAGGGTCATCTTTAACTTCATTCCATTTAATCTCTGCATTATCTTTTCCGCCATACGCATAAGCTAGTAAGAACTGTGATGCAGCTCCTGCGGCGGCATTACCAACAACATCACTCATTACAGATTTAGTAACATCTGAAAGTTTTCCATAATCACGCTCACTTACTGCTTCTTCTAATGCTTTTATGTTAGTATTCACCATACGATTTAATGATCTCATTTTCATTTGAGCATAGGTTTCAAATGCGGCAACTCTCTGAAATATTTTATTATGTTCAATCCTAGATCGTTCTCCAGACCTAGCTGCACCTCCAGATAAATGAGCAGGCGCACGCCTTATCATTGAGTCATATAAAGATTGAGGAGCATTACCCTTAGACATCGACTCCGCTTCTGACCTTGAAAATCCCATCTCTCTTAAATATAAAGCATCTAAGCCAGTTCCCTTACCTTTTTTAAATCTTTCGACTTTATCTAAAGCAACAACTGCACTGAGTTTTTCTTGAAATTCATTAATGTATTTATATAGAAAAACACGACTTTGAGCTTCGTTAATAGCTCTCACCCTAGAACTAATTGGCCTGTTAGGGTCTACTGCAACATTAGCAATATCAACTGTAATTGCACCTAACTGCTCTAAGGCATCATTCACAGCAAGAGGATTCTTACTTAACTTGTAAATACTCCTTACTAAACCACCTATTCCTGAGAACCTTCTAATATTACCTAAAACTTCAGAGATATTTGGTATTAGTGAAGAAGATAATGATGATTGCCTTATTAAGCTGTACGTTGTTGAAAGACCACGAATTATTTTACCATCTGCTGTACCTGCATCCAATAATTGAGTTTCTACAGGAGCAGCACTTAATGCTCTTATCATTTCATGGAACTTTTTAGGGTCTCCACCTTCTTTTGCAATTTGGTCTTTTATTTGTTTTATAACACTAGTACCTGCAAGTTCTTGACCAAAAACAGAAGCAACTCCAATACGACTTTCACCTGTATCAGCTAACCTACGAGCATACTCATAAGGCCTATATTCTATTAAAGGAATTAACTCATTACCAACTTTAATTGCATGAGGAATGTTTTTCCATTTACGACTATGTTCTGCTTGGGTAGTCCTAGTTGGAGTTTCTGGACTATCTCCTCTTATATTAGATTGCATTTCAGAAAAATAGCTTTGAACTTCTGCTTCAGATAAACCTGTTGCTTTAACAAACTCCTGAACCATCTTGTTAAATTCTACCGACCCAACACCTTTCTCTAATATTCTATAAAACTCTCCACTCATAATTCGAGGTGCTATATCTCTACCTATTACCTTAAATGGTCTTACTTCACCATCTGGGCCTTCTTGCATGATTTCATTCTTTTCAAACAAGTTTCCTCTTTTTTCTATAAGGTCTTTATGTTTCTCTACTAAATCTCTTTCAGCCCCCTTTACCTCAATTAAGCCTTCGATTGCTGCGTGCAAGCGATTCACTAACACCTTATTACCATTAATATCTACCTCAACAAATCTAGCTAAATCTTTTGCTGCTTTACCGCTACCACTTGCTTTTAATGCTACATCTAATTCTCTACTAAGTTCACCATGAGTTTTCTTTTGTATATCAATCGCCTGCCTACCTAATTCTGCTGCTTGAATAGATGTTGGAGTACCAACACTTTTCATTCTTTCTACCATATCACCAGTAAACCAGTTTAATATTTTAGATACTTGAGTCTGAGGTTTTACAGGGGTAGTAACTTCAGAAGCAATAACTATTTCTTCTTTAGGTTTATCTTTACTTAAACGATCAATAGCATTATTATAAAGTCTATCTATTTCAGAATCTGAATAACGCTTAACCTTATGCTTAGAAGAACCAAATAACTTCTTTAATAATTTAGGATTAGGGATACCAAGAAATACTTGCATTTCAATACCATTGGATTCAGCCTTTGATTCGACATCTCTTTTTAATTCTTTTGTGCGCTGATTAGATTGCTCTAATCTACTTTTTTGTAATTCAGCTATATTTGGGTCTTGCAGTTTTTCAATATTTTCTCTAAGTGTCTTATCAAGATTATTGTACTCCCTTTGATATTCTAAGCCTAAAGATTTCTTTTGACCTTCTAATTGGTCTACAGGTTTAAGATTTTTTCTATTAATATTCTCCTGATATACTTTTACTGGTGTAAATAAATTTCTATCTGTAAGATTTTCGGTTGATCCCGATCCTGCCATCTTAACAGTAACTATATTAGTTTTGTCACCACTCTTAAATCCTGTCACAATACCTCTGGCTCCAGACTGATTTATATATACTTCATCTCCAATCTTTATATCATAATCCCTAGCATTATCTTTTGCATCAATACCAGTTAATTTTTTCTTCCTAACCCTTGATTTTTTTGGAGGCTTCTCAGGAGTCTTAGGTGCTGACTCTATTGTTTGAATTTCAGCAACAGCCTTTCTCCCTGCATCTGCAGGATGCAAAGGAACTTCAAGCATAGGATCGGCTTCAAACTGGCGATTAAGAATGTCTTTATCCTCCAATTCTTTATCTAATCTTTCTTGCTCAGACCTTGCTCTTCTTCTCATCTGAAGTTCAACTTCTGGGGTACTTGGTGTTTCTTTTGTTTCTATACTAGACTTAACAGCAATATCACTAACACCTATCTCATTAAGTCTTTCTACTCTACTATCAATTCTTTCTTGTAATTGGTCTAATATGTTTTGGTTTACATTAGACTTCTCTAAAACATCCATTTCTTCCGAAAGTCTTTTAATATCCTCATTAAGTTTAACTCGTTCAGATTTAGGAGATTCTATACTCTCTACTCTAGCCTTTTCAATGTCACTAAGCACAGGTTTTCTTTGTACTCCCTTGACTTCCTTTACTGGCTTTTCGCCTAAAATAATTGTTTCACCTCTAGTGATTTTTTCTGGAGACTTACCTTCTATAGCTAACTCCAAAGATGTTTTTAACTGCTTACCAATTTCATTAGCAACTTCATGTATTGGTCTACCAGTAGTTTCAGTTTGTCTTTGAATCTCTTGAGCAACAACTTCCTGCATTGTAGTCGCTTGTCTTGGTGATAATGTTTTTAACATTTTTAGACCAATGATTGTACCTGCAGCATCTAAATAACCTTCTGCAGTAATATCTTCGCCTTCTAAAAATGGTGCTACAGTACCTAATCCAAATATTTCACCAACAAACTCACCAACTTTACCTCCTGGAATCGACCCAAGTATTCCAAGTGTACTTACAGCCCCTCCAGTAATAAAGCCTTTCATAGTAGCTTCTACAGCCTCTAATGGGTTAACCTTACCTGTATACTCTATTTGACTAGCAATATCTCTTCCACCATCAAATGCTGCAAATCCTCCTGCTCCACCTGTGACTCTTTCAACTGCACCTTTAACAAGTACTCTAGCTTGACCAAGAGGAATATTTATTTTTTTAGAAAGTATATTTGCTGTTTTATCTGCTAACTTACCAACTGTTTTTAAATTTTTTAAGTTTGCACCTGCTAATCCACCGTATTTAAATAATAACGCATCTACAGGCATCACCATTGCTAATGCACCAGATGCTAATTGCTCTAACTTATTCACAGGATAATTACTAACATCTACAGTTTGATCCATGCCCATAATTCTAAATACAGCACCTGTAATAGATTGTTCCATTGCAAGATCTACAATATTAGGAGGAGTACCTCCAACATCTTTAACTACTTTTCTATAAGCATCTCTTTCACTTAAACCTTTTTGCTTTTCTTTAGCGATTTCATTTTGTAAAAATAATTTATTCTGAGCTTTTGCTACATCAGAAGCAGACATAGGTTCTTCGGGTTCTATTATCTCCCAACCATATTGCTGTAACATAGCTTTACCACTCAATGTTTTCGTTAAAAGATATTCCCTCCCTTCAAAACCAGGTATAGGCTGTGAATACTCATTTGAGCTAACTCCAGGCTCTTTTTTAGCAGGAGCTGCTCTTAATGAAAAACGACCTTGCTCAGGGAAAACCTCATCAGGTTTTATTTTAGAACCAGTGGTAGTAACCTTAGCTTCAAATTGGTCAAAGCTACCGAGATTATTAAAAGTTTTAGAGGCTACATCATAAAATAACTTTCTCTTATTAGAGTCTTGCATCTTTTTCTCAAATTCATTATAAGTACCTAAGTTATTAAAAGATTGAGAAGCTGTATTGTATAAAGCCTGTAATGATTCTTTTGGCATTAAAATCCTGGTATATTAGTTTTTGTTGATTCAGCAGAAGAACTTTGTAAACCTCCGACACGTGTCCTAAGAAAATTTTGTTGCCTACGTAAAGAGTCTATTTCCGAGTTATATTGCTTTACTTCATTTTCCGTTAATGGAGGAAGGCCTCCAATTTTTCTTTTAGTTGGATTTAATAAATCTTGATAGTCTTCGATAGTTTTTTGCAGACCAGAATAGGTAACTCCACCAGAACTGCTACTTATTTTTGTAGGGTCTTTCTTAGTACCTCTTTCTATATCTGATTCCAATACTCTTCTTTTTATTTCTTCTTCTCCTGGAGCAGGTAAACCGCCCACCATATCAATAGATTCTCTAGCTTCTCTCTCTAACCTTGCTACATCTGGTTGCTCACTAATTTTAAATGCAGCTTCTTTCTCTTCCTTACTAGGCATAAACTGAAAATCAGGAGATACAGAAGAAAATACTGTACTCGCTCCTGTTTTACCATCGGAAGCAATAATCATTCTCTTGCCACGCATAATCGCTTCTCTATTCGCTTGCGTTTGCTCAACATTACTTACCATGCCATTAAAAAGATCAAGTTCACGCTTTAGACGATTCTTCTCATCTTCTTGTCTTTTCAACCTATCTTGCAGGCTAAGTTGCGCTGCTTGTTGTATACCAGAGGAGACACCTTGAGCGAAGCCACCTGCAAATGCCTGTGTTGCTGAAGGTCTTTTCTTTGTTTTAAATTTAAAAGCCATTGTTTACTCCTTAATATGGTTGAGGTGCATTTCTAGGTGAATTTGAACCCGATGGAGCAGAAGGTTTTCGTGTGAAAGCACTTGTTAATGCGCCACCAATCGCTCCGCCTACTGGGCCACCAACCGCTGTTCCTAAAGCAGCACCTGCAGCACCTACAATACCTTCCCACCACTCTGGCTGTCTGTCTATATCTGCTTGTATTTGCGCTCTAGAAGTCTCTTGGCTCATCATTGCCCTTCTCATTTGATCTTGAATCTGTTGTTGCGTTTGACCTAATCCTGCCATTTTATTCGCTTGCCCTATTGCTAACCCAGGAACTTGCTGTAATTGTTGTGCAGTTTGCGCTTCAATACCTGTAAGCCTATCTAATAAGCCTCTTTCACCTTGTTCTTGAATTTGAGGGACTAAAGCACCTAAAGTTTGAGCTTCGCCACCTGTACCTAAGATTGAGCGTTCTAACTGACTCATAAGCTGACCTTGCTGCCTAGCACCAACTCTTTCAGCCATCTGTCTTTGAGCGAAACCAGACCTTTTAATAAGGCTTTCTAGCTCTGCAAGCTCTCTCTCTGTCTTATCTTCGGTCTCTTGAAGCTCTGCCATTCTACGAGCTTCTTCATTCCCCCTCCTAGCTTCTTCTAAATTTTCATAAACCCTTCCGTCTGGAGTTGTAAATAATCCAGTCTCTGGGTCTTTAGTAACACCTGCTTGAGACTGCAGTGCAGCATTTGCTCTTAATTCCCTTTCTTTTCGCTCTTTTATAAATTTAGGGGAGTTAGACCTTCTTATTTTTAGTATTTCTTGTTCTAATTCACTTAGCCCTGTGTAATTCATTCCACCCCCTGAATTATCACCTCTTTTACTGCCTACTAATTCTGATGCCATATTATAAATCCTTTGCTTTTTTAATTTCTGAGAAATGCCACTCTTCATTTAGCTTTACTGCTAAGTAAAACTTACCTTCTTTAGTGCATATTCCAATATCTGTGTCTTTACCTTCTTGAGGACTAAAAAATCCTTGTTTAAGGTTAAAAATTTTATCTTGCTTACCATCGGTAAGTGTCTCAATGGTTTCTTCCATTATGGATTACTCCCTTCTATATCATAATCAACATCTATGCCATCGATGCGAACATTGCTTTCGACTCCATAAATTTCAATCTCAATGGTTTTTCCTAATTCATTCACAATACTAGAATATGTTTGCAACGTAGAATGCTCAACCATTTCTTGTGTAATAGCTGCAGTATCACTGCCATCTATATACACCTTATAAGACATAGCTGTACCTGTACCACTCCCTTTATAGGTAATGTGCAATTTTGTAAAGCGTTTAAATTTATCAGGTAAACCAAAGTCAAATCTCTTTGTCTTCAATTTCATTGTAGATGATGTATCATTAGATGTACTACTAAATAGATTTACTACTTTATCTGTGTTGAGATCTAGTGTTTGTAATTCTTGATTATCTGATACTAAAAACTGACTACGATATAACCCTGTGAAATCATCAAACTTTGACCAAGACTGTGTATCAAAATTATAAGCATACATTATAGCTAAAGCACCAGTAAACCCATAACTAAAAATAAGCGTGTTAATAATTGGATGATAACCCAAAGAAAAACCACCTGTATTTGGAGTAGAATCTAACCCTTGATATGTATCTCTGATTAAAAGAGAGAGTTCAGATACTTCCGTGCCACGGATAAGACTCACTTGCTTATTATCTGCAAAGCAAATACCATAAGGTGTATCTATTACTGCGTGTTTATGTAAACAACCAATACCTGCAATATGTCTTTCTAAAATAAAGTTCGCAGATTGTGCGCTTTGTATTCTGTAGATATAAATATTTCTTGTTTTAAAGACATATAATCTATTCTGAGAAGAATGTAATACAGTTATTTCATCGCCATCATTCTTACCAACATCAACAAACTTGGCTCCCACCACTGCCTCATCGAGCTTAAAGTTATCAGTAAAGACAATGCGATTCTTTTCACGAAGTGTTTGGTCATTCTCATCCTTAAAATCTATATTTGCATAAAATGCTTTATTACCAACAACAGTTGCTGTATTCCATTTAATTGGTTTTAATCTAGTTTCTGCAGCTCTTCCTGTAAGTGAGTTATATGTAGCAAGTTTTAAACCATCGTTTGGTAAATACCAAGTAGCAAGCTTATCTGTAGATACGGTGCATACAAAACCAGTAAGACTGCCCCAGTGATAATCTGTTGCTAAATCAGCGTAAGTTTGTCCTACCCAGTTACCCCAATTCACCGCACCTGCTGATGTACCAGTAGTTAAAGTAATTGTAGAAATTGATTTTATGTTTGCAATATATGTAATTGTTTTTTTCAGACCTGTTGCAAAGTTTGCTAAATCATTACTCGTTAACTCGTGCATAACTATTATTGCTTTGTCAGCGGCAAAGTTTGAATTGGTAAATGACCATGAACTACCACCCCTTAATGTCGTCAATGTGTGATGTGTATCATCAGAACTCAATTCTAAATCATCGTTAGCACTAGCACCGTAAGGTTCTAAGCAGGGAATCCAAGCTCCATTATTTGAAGTAATACTTGCTCCCCTGAGAATAACTGTAGAAGTAGCTGAATCTTTTGCTCTAGGATCTTCTGAAAAACCATCCTGAGTATCGTAAGTCGTCACTAAATACCAATCAACATCATCTTCGGGTTGCCAATATAAATTAATACCTGTAATTCTTTTATTCCACCTGGCTAGGTCTACACCAGTATCAACAACTAGCTGAATACCAGGACACCTAGCGCCTGAAGAAAGAGGAGCGTTTTGAGGGAAAACCCCAATATCTCCATTTGCATCTCTGGCAAGCTCACTTTCTTGAACATAGTCATATAAAAATGACACTGTATACTTATCTTTAGAAGAGAAAGTATTTGCTGCAGCATCAGGAATTAACTTAGTATCTATAAGGTCGCTATTTTGCGTTTCTTCATCTGGATAATGAACAAAAATACCTACTTCGTTTACTGCGTTAATATCATTGTTTTGATCAAAAGCGTATTTCATAGGAACAACGACTGGAGGTGCTAATTCCGTATCTTCTACTGTCCAAGCATTTAAAGCAGTAGCCATCGGAGGAGTCCTAAATCTATAATGCGTTAAAGCAATTCCTGAACCAAATAAATCTCTTTTAATATGCCCATACCATTTAGAGTCGTTTAAAAATGAACCATCACTAATTCTTAATACTTGATTGTGTACTAGAAGGTCATGTTTTGGCATTTCTTTAAGAATAATGTTATCAATAGTAAACGATATTGTTTCGGTTCCATCTGCTAAAGCTGCAAAGAAACCAATTCCACCATTAGATGCTTTCGGTGAAAAGTATACTGTCCAAGTCGCTCCACCATAGCCCGCAACAGAAACATAATTTTCAGTGTTTGCTGAATTTGTAACTGTAATAAAGGCTTTAGCTGCGGCTGCAATAGTAAACTGTAATTTATATATTTTATTTTTTTCTATACTAATAGGCATTTCAGCATTATTTTGCTTTAAAAGGCCTGTGCCTGAGCCTGTAGCGTATTGAGCATAATTAGTCCCACCCTCACCACTAACAAAACTCCACCCAGTTCCAAAGCCCCAGTTTGAATTAGAAGCAAAGTCACCTGTAGCAATCATTTCATTGCCTAATGTAGTATAAGTATTTACCGTAGCCCAAGAGCCTGCAGTACCATCCGCAACATCAACCCTATACGTTTTATCTAAATTTGCGGCTGTCCACCATTGTGTACTAATATCATTCCCACTAGCATCTTTCTCAGTTCGGTAGCGTAAAAACTCTGTATTAGAAACTACTAAGCCAGAATTTGCACTTGACTGATCTACATCTGTTCCTTTCTTTGTAATACTACCTCTTTTGGTATTGATAGCATTATCAAACTCTTGGAATTGATTGTCGGATAAATCTAGTTCAGATTGATAAGTAACTAATCCACCTGAAAAATCTCTTATAGTTTTTCTAGCCATTAAAAGTCGTTATAAGGAACAGTTAGAATTGTACTACCATCTCTTGATTGTCTTTCAAGGAGAACTCTTTGTTTTTGTTCTAACCATTCGTTTTTAAAATATGAAATTAAATTTAGGTCTCTAAGCCTCTCTGATACTCTCCAACAGGGATAGTATATAAGCATTCTTTGATAACGCTCATCTATTTCTGGCTTACTAAATGCAAGTGTTGTATTAGTGTGGCCTGCGCCATCTATAGTGGTTGCACTAGCAGTTAATCTAAACGCTGTAGAACTTGAGATGGTTTGTATAAAATACTCTCCTGAAAGTTTTTCACCTGTAACGCTCATACCTTCTCTCAGTAATGTTGTGCTGTCTATTGTTATATCAGCACTACTATTCGTTAAGTCACAGGTAGCATCTTGAAACATCTTATGCGGTAATCGATAATAATAAACTTTTATCTCTTTCACTTCAGTAGGTGTAGGAAAGATTCCTATCTTATCATCATGGATGTAATAAGCCTTATCTGTAGTGATATTACTCATAGAAGAATCATCAGGTATATCACTTATCTCATTAATACCAATTCTTTGACAAATACTACCATCGTATTCGACTCTAAAGATTCTTGTCATTTGATCTAAGGATGTAGTTGCAGTCGTTCCCCCTGTCAAGTTTGTCTGATAAATAGACCAATCGGTTACAACATCTGAGTTACTGGTCTTCATTGGATACTCACTCGTATCTACAACTGAATTACGAGTTGCATACCCTTGCAATAGATTTGCCTCATCACAAAGTTGATATTGAGCTTCGTTGATAAGGTCGTATATAACAGCATCAGAGACAACAGAGGTAGAGTCTACTCCTGTAATGTTTCTGACTTCTGTTGTTATTTCTGTTAAGGTCATAATATTCCCAATAAAGAGGGGGAGATTAATCCCCCTCTTCGGTTATTGATTAGCTTAGATCAGTTCTGTCTGTTACATACTGAATGACACCGTAGTCTTTGCTGTTGTAGTCACTAATGTCTACACCATAGATCTTTGCTGCTGAAATACCGAGTTGGTTTCCATAGTCAAAGGTCTTTTCTACCCACATCATATCAGATGATTCTGCAAAACAAGCTGCTTGTGCGCCCATGAAAAGGTTTCTAGCACCTTTTACAGCCGCTCCACCACCGTTATCGAAAGTGTTTACACCTTCGTGAGCGTGGATCACAACCCCATTGTAGATACCTAAAGCACCTTTAAACAATGGATTACTATCACCTCTCTGTTGAGCTTCTCTTTGAATCTTCTGAAATGCTTCTAATTCAAACAGATCGTAAGCAACTTCAGGATGCAATACCAATACATAGTAGTCGTTACCGTCTACACGGATTGGTCTCATTCTGTAGTTAGCAGATCCACCTATCTGAGCTAGTGTTTTCATTGCACTAATATCAGCTAAGGTTATTGAATCGTTAGTAGCTAATGCTGCTTTCGGATCAGAAGTTGCATACACAGAAAGAGCAGCATCTGCTCTATAATAAGCGTGAGTACCACTTGTTGCTGATAAAGCAGAAAAAATATCTGCATCAATCAACTCTGAGTATTGTGTTTTGAGAAGATCTAGGGAAGTACTTCTGAAATCATAAAGCACTTTAGAGTTTGCGAATTTACCTGTATCTCTTACAGCTAACCTTTTTTGATTCGTGCTAACTGTGTTTGAAAAGGTAGATAGCGATTGCTCGTTACCCTCTAATGATGAATCACCAGTAATTGCACTTCCTGAAAGCTGAGAAACAAGACCAAAAGTAACATCTTTACCTTTGCCTTCTTCCATTTGCTTTACATGAATTGCACTTCCTGGGCCTTCACCCATGAATTTACTAAAGTAAACTCCTTTGCTAACTTCACTCTGGAGTTCTTTAGCCCATCGTGAAACTTGTAGGCCTGATGCCCAATTTGCTGCCATTATTGACTCCTATTAGTTAAGGTTAGTTTTGAAGAATTTACACCAGACAACAATCTTTGCTGCATCAGCATTGTTGAGTGCTTTTACATCAATGGTATCTTCTGCTGAGTAATATCTTCCACCACTGTAAGCAGTAGTTCCGTTGATACTACTATAAGATGCTCCTGCACTATTACCGTTAGAACCATCTAAGAATCCATCAACATCGTCACCGTCACCAACATCAATAGTTAGTGTACCACCTTCTGCTGTAAGAATTACTGCTCCAACTGCGACAACAATAGAACCTGCAGGTACTGTCATAGCTTGCCAAATATCGTCTGCTGCTAAATTTTGTACAGCAGTGTCAATCATTGCAGCCATTATACCACCAGGCATTGCATCAGTTTGTGGAGATGTATTTCCGAAACCAGAAGATGAATCAAAAGGGCCTTCTTTATGTGAAACTGTAGCCATTTTTTTCTCCTAATTAAAATCCAGAAGTAACTTCCATTAAGGCTTTCCTACGAACTTCAGGGGATAAATTGCTCCATTGCTCAGGGCTTAGATTATCGTAATCTGTGTCCGACTCGTTTCCTGTACTAACATTAGACAGTGTGGTCGGTATCTTGGTTGCTTCCGTTGCTTTTCTCGCTTTATCTATCTCTGAGTTCGTAACATCCTTAACAGGTTTGTTCTGAATGTTATAAACATTATAGGCATCCTCTATAAAGGTGATGCCCCTTTCATCGCCAAAAGCAGCAATCTTTGCTAACTCTTCTTGACCTAAACCTGGATTCTTTTCAATGAAATCACTCATCATAGCATCCATAGCACCATTATACTCTGTCTCAGCTTTCTTCGCTTCTTCAGCTTGGAACCTCTGATCGATCATATCTTGTGCTTTTTTAGCAGCCATAAACTCAATGTACTCTTTCTGCTTTGCAGGGTCGTATTCATCAAACTCAGGGATTGCCTCTGGTTCCTCTTCAGGTTCCATTGACTCCTTTAGTTCTTCGACCATTTTACGCAAATCACCAAGTTCATTGGTTTGTCTGCCATTTAGGCTTTGTAGATTAGCATAAGACTTATCCCTTTCTTCAGCAAACTTCAAAAGGTCATCAACGGAATCAAATTGATTCTCGCCTATCTGTAACTTTTGCTCTGCTGTTTCTGGGGTCTCGGTTGATTCTGCTTCAACCTCTGTCTCGTTATTGGTCGGGGATTCTTCTACGTTAGAGTCGCTATACTCTTCACCAGACATTTCCTTTTCCTCATCAATATATTGAAACTTAGATTCACTCATTATTGCATTACTCCTTCTCCACCTTTTGGTGGGGGTTTTTGTTGTTGTTGTTGCGACTGGACTTGAGCTTGGCGTTCTTGCTCAAATTTCTCCAGTATCTCATCGGATGCTTCCATGTCGGATAGTTCAACGAAAAGTGGGAATAAACTAGCGTACCCATTTCGTACTAATTCCCCAACTTGGTTAGCCATTAACGCTCTCATCGTTGGAGTATTTTGACCCTGGTCTAAGACCACATCAAACTCCATTGTTGAGAAGTTGTCCAAAAATTGGCTGATGATCTGATTGACTTCTGCCTGTTCTTCAGGTTCCACCTTATCAAATTCAGCTCCTATAATTCTTTGTATCTTATCTACAGAATAATACTGTTGCATATTAGACACTGCCATTTCTAATGTATTCTTTTTACAAGTGTCTAGGTTCTCCATTTGTTCCATTAAGGTATTCATACCTTGACGAATCCTAGTTTGAGCTGCAAGTCCCGATTCTGTAGAACTGGTTGCTATACCCATCATTGGATCTGTCGCACCACTGATTTCTTTCGCATCAAAGTCGCTTCTCTGTTCAAACGAAGCAATCGTTGGTACAAGTGCTGTGTGCTGATTAGACCATTGACTCATAAAATCAGATATTCTACCTTTGAATCCAGGTATACCTATCCATTCTCCATTCGCTGAAGCTCTATTCATTTGGTCTGCAGTAACCTTATTTCCTGTGAAAATACCACCACCCTTTGGAGAACGATTAATAATATCTAAGGCTTGTGACCTACGCTTATTCTTTTCTCTCTGAGGGTCTTTTAAATTTTCAACCATTCCAAATGTTTCTACATTATCACCAGAGTCTTCAAACGTATAAAAGAACGGTATTAATGGAAACTGATTATGTTTATATGGATTTGGCGTTTTTTCCTGTAAGACTCTTGCACCTGCAAATACAGTTACATAGGTCTTCGGAACACTTT
>Ga0209337_1002183_pt1 | contig 14381 bp, 5 predicted proteins | sample LinPmetageLP53_FD_184044 | JGI IMG/M metagenome (GOLD analysis project Ga0209337, IMG submission 184044) | Marine viral communities from the Pacific Ocean - LP-53 (SPAdes) (version 2) | ecosystem: Environmental > Aquatic > Marine > Oceanic | place: Pacific Ocean | collected 2010-02-08
CGAATATTTGGGTTGTCCAGATGTAACCAATTCCCTATACTCTGGAATTTTTACCGCGGGACCTCCATGTCTTGGATTACCACCATCTTCCATGTTTGATATGGTGCCACCTAAAAGATATGGTGGTGTGGGTGTTGGTCCTTATAGTGAATTATCCGCCACCACAGATAATTGGGCATTTTACCTATCTTACGTTTTTTCAGCTGATACACACCAACCAATGAAATTTTACACGGATTATGGGATTAGTACTTCAGGTATTAATTTTCGAGCTGCTGATGGAATACCCTTCCAGTACTCCGCTATTACAGTATATGGTAATGAGGCAATACAACTTAGAACCCCATCCCCACATGGGTTAAGTGTGGGTGAATACATAGAGATAAATCAAAACCCAACAACTTTTGGGCCTAACGTTACATTAGTTACTGATATACAAGTAACAGCAACAGTACAGGCAATACCGGTAATAACCAACCCAAATGTATTCAAAGTTGATTTTCTAGGTGATGGTTTAGAAGGTTCAGAAGATTACGTAATTAACAGTTACGTTATAGGTGTTGACCCAGGTTATATATCTGTAAATAATCCAGTCGGTACACTAAAAAGAATTGCTAATATAGGTAGTTCAGCAGAAACTCTTTCACAATATTACGTACATAAACATAAATTAATAACTAGCCAAAATGAATACGATTTGGTAAGAGCGGGATTTGAGAATGGTATATACAATAAAAAGGGTTTTGTGTTCCCAGCTAGAAAAACACCCGATAATTTATCTAAAACTGTAGTCATAGACGAATACCCAGGATATCTTTGGAATTTTAATAAAGATATTGACGTTAATAATTTATTTGATAATTTAAATAGGCCAGTAAGTGACCTATATTTAACCGTATTTCCAGTTAATAGAAATTTATTATGGCATTACCAAGGAACTGCCAATTCTCCAGCGGGATATGGTTGGGGGTGGAATTTTAGAAAGAATGGTTTTATAGACCCATTTGTAGATAACGATACTAATTCTATAAACGTAAATCAAACCAACACTAATGGGGTAGACCCATTACCCGCAAGTGGTAGTTCTGTACCTGGAACAATACCAGCGATGTATAGGGGTGCTTTTGTGGAATATAACCCACACGAATTAAAAGAAAGAGTGGTGTCTGAATTAGGACACTCCTTAAAATTTAATAAAACAACTTTTTACAAATCGTCATACCCAATAGCCACTCAAGGAGATTTTATTGATTCTATATACAAATACCAACCACACCATAGAATACCAATAAGAAAATTTTCTAATTCTATATCATGGACTGATGATATGGAGTTTGCTCCACAATATGCTCAATACTCTTTATCCGAAGAAATGTGGAGGTGGAGGTCTATACTACCTATTGAAATATATGAAGAAAATGGTAATGGGGTAAGTTACCCTTTTGTTAATGATGCACATTACCCATTTAAAGATGTTAATTTTGTGATAGAACCTTTAGGGCCAATATTATTAAGTGGTGTAACTGGTATAAATATAATAAGTGATTTTACTGATGTCTGTGAATAGAATACAAATTAAAGCAAGTCTTGGTGATAAAAAAATTACCATACCTATAGGACAATCTTTTGATGAGGTAGGTAGAGAACAATTAATTAGTGTGTATGAAGAGGTGGAACAACAAGACCACATAAATATGCCACAAGATTATGAAACTACACAATATGCACATGATAATCCTGATGACGATTATAACATGTTCTATGAGTTTAGGTTCATAGACCCAACAACAGGATTTTATGTTACAGATTATAAGGCACAAGGATTTTCTAATAGAGAGTTAGCTAAAAATAAAAAATCTTTTAGTAATAGTTTTTTTAAGTTAGATTTTTTTGACTCACCCAATAGAAACGAACAAAAAATAGTATTTACAATGATTGTACCAGCTAACAATTCTATTAAAGATTATGAGGTTCCGGTAAGTGCGGTAGACGACCCAACAGAGTATTATACACAGACAGCTGCAGGAGCTACAGCACCTTTTGTATATTATTCCGAAGGAGTTTATGAACCAATTGTTCAGTTAGGCCCAGGTAGGGGTAAAAACGAGGGTTATTATATACAATGGTTAAAAGAAAGAGAGTTAATGGACATAAACACTTTTTATGTTGCGTGTAAATTTTTTAACGCAAAAACAGGAAAAATAGTAAGGATGGTCAATAAACCAATACCAAATGTGACAGAAGGTATCTATGACTATTTAGATTGGTTCTACTATCAACTAACATTAGATGTGAGGACCGATAATACGATACCTAAATACAATTATGTTTTTAGACAATTTAATAGATTTTTGTATCAAAATAATATGACAGGAGGACAAAAAGGTACCTCCATCAGTAAATTAACATTTTACGAATATATAAACCCTTAATATATGGAAAGACAACAATTTAGAGTTAAACGCACCAATGCTAATTATATGAATCCTGGACCTCCAGGATTTTCAGGGTTCTCAAACCCATCATTTCCATGTAGTGGTGGTACTAACTTTTTTCCAATAAACTTTAGTACCAATTGTTTGGGGTTGCCAATGTACGCATCAACTGCCAGTCAAGTCCTAGGGAGTTTAAGTGGTGATATGACCACTTACCCTTTAGAGTTACAAGATTGTTCACCAACAGCCCCGTGTGTGATACTGTGGGATGTTATCAATGCACCTAGTAATAGCTACTGTCAAAACGAACTTAGTCAACCATACGCAATCTTTCAAGGGTTACAAATTACTTCTGGTGGTACTAACATAACACAAGGAACCTATGAACAATTAATGACCATATTTCCTATTAATAATGCAGACCCAACACAACCTTTATATACCCAAGTTCCAGCATATTTTGAACCAGTATACACATACTGTTTATGTGACGACCCATTTTCTGATGTTACCCTTAATGAATTAACAATATTTTTATCACAAGACTTTAATGATATTGGGCACTACACTCAGTGGGATGGTAACATAGACCAACAGGACGCATTTTCTAATTTTGTTTTTACCGCTGACACATTAGACCCATACGCTATTACTATATATAATAGTACCGATTTTAGTTTTTATGATAACTTAAAAACTACACCATATACTATAGATTGGGGTGACAGTACTCTACCAACCATACTGTCCCCAACTAACTTAACAGCTTCACACACTTATCCTAACATACCTTTCAGTAGGAGAATAACAATCACACAAAAAACACCTTGGGGTCCGATATCAACATCTAAAATTATAACAGTACCTAGTTATAATTTTCAGGCATTACAAGCTATTACCGGTTCTCCACCATTACAAACTTTTGCTGGTGTACCAGTTTCAGGGCCACACGGGTTGGGTACTTCTACAGCATACCATGGTATGTATGGGACAGAAGGAACTCCTGATTTTACACCTTTAGATTCTGGTATAAGTATACTACAATATAGTGGTCTTGCACCTACAGTTTGTTTTGAGGTTACCGGACTAACACAAAGTTCACTGGGACTATTCCAAACATACAGTACTGGTAGTACTTCTGGATTAGCTCCAGGATATTTTCAAAATGTAGACGTACCTTTAGGTATGGATGTTCTAAACCCCACAACCAATTTAATGGAAAGTGGGATGATGGGTAGTATATTTGATTTTACACCCGGTTCATTCACCGCTTACACCATTAGTTCTGCTAATGGTCAAACCCCTATAGATTTTTATGATTTTAATAATGGTGTTACTGTTTTTGTAGCTTTAAGTTGTGGATTGGACGCATATGTGTTTGGTGGGGGTGGCTGTTATCAATGTGAAATAGACCCATGTGATTGGTGTGAAAATGTAGACGAATACTACAATCCAATTTCACAAACCACAGAGTTAATAAGTTTTAATACTAACCAAGGAGTCTGGAACTCATACACCGATTACCAAGTAGGTGATATAGTTTTTGATTTAACTAATAATGTTTGTTGTTGTTTTATGGCGGTAAAAGAAATAATACAAACTAATCCAGCTACTAACTCACCATGGGCATTTACACCACCAGCATCAACATTCCAAGGGGTGTGGTACTCTGGTGGAACAGCTCAGGAATATCTATGGCACGCATGTTCGGTAGACTGTAACCCATGTCCAGTAGGTACTTCTACACCATGTAATGACCCAACTAATCCGTTTAACACAGGAGCTTACGATAACTCAACCGTATATAGTATAGGTGATTTTGCTGAGGGGCCAGACGGTAACTGTTATCAAGCATTAAATAATGGTAGTTTAGTACCACCTACAGGAGGGACTAGTCAACAGGATTGGGATTATGTTGGTTGTGTAAGTTGGGTTTGTCCACCGGATGTTAGTAATGTAGGACCACACACATGTGAAATGATTTCTGGGGACACTAGTCCTAGTGGGCAAATAGGTTATCCAGCTTATACATTATGTATAGATGCTTGGAACAATAACGAATGTCCAACAGAGTCACAGTGGGTTTGTATTCCAGCACCAGACGGTCCAGGCCAATTTGGTTGTGGTGGTTTAATAACAACAAATCCATTAGTAGACCCTTATCCACAGATTGGAGAAAGTGGGTGTGTGGAGATTACCAGTTCAAACGACCCACAATGGGGGTCTTATTATAATACCGCACCAAACTTTTCATCATTTACTGATTGTGCTTTATATTGTAACCCACCAGCATTCTCTTGTATGACACCAGGGCAACCACCTTTCTGTCAGGAAATATCTTGTTATGGTACGTCTAATGTAACACCAGGAGAATATACTACTATTATGACAAATGCTGTATTTTCATATGGTAATAATTGGTCATTAATGGCTAGTAATTTACAGTTATGGGTGCAATACACACCAAGTATGTACACTATGGGGGACTGTCAGCTAGATTGTGGAGATTTAAGTGGTTATACTTGGGATTGTGAATTTGGGTGTCAACCTACTATCAACGGTGATTTTGCAGACTTTACTGAATGTGCAAATGCATCCAATAATCCAGCATTAGCAGGACAATTAGGTAATCCTAATATTGGTATCTTCCCATCTACAGGTTTGGGTGGTGAAGTTCCTTGTGGGTGGTCATGTACGACACCATACACCCCATACAACCCACCACTATCAAGTCCTTGTACACCTTGTTATACACCAGCTTGTGGTGCAGCAACGGAGTTAGCTTGTGTGCAAGACCCAGATTGTGGTCTTACAGCTTCTTGTATTGTATGTGATTGTACTGGATTTACAGATAGTATGGGTAATTACTTCCCTAACCCCGTAATATGTGACCCAGTTTATCCATGTCCAACCATCGACCCAAACACTGGTTTACTAGGACCAAATCCAGCTCAAGGTACTTATCCAGATACATTAGCTGGATTGAGTGCATGTAGTGCTGCGTGTGAATGTAATGGTGGCTGGGATTGTGCCCTAGGATATGATTATGATACTGGACTTTACACTGGAATACAATATGACCCTTGTCAGTATTATAATAGTGATGGGTATATGGTACTAAATGATTTAATATGGTCTCCAGGAGGTCCTTATACTTCTGAAGAAGACTGTTGTTTAAACACTAATTGTTGTAGGGTGAAATGTGATGATGCCATACCTGGCTCTGCGACTGTCCCCACCGTCTCATCAAACCTAAACTATCCTTGTTATTATACGTCTTCAGCGGTTGGTTTACCATGTTTAGGACAAATAAATGGGATATGGTGTACAATGGCGGATTGTTTAGCGGACCAACCAAATAGTGCAAGTTGTGCTACACAAGATTGTACATGTGCTTGTTCTAATTATCTCCCTAATACATTGGTGGATAGAGGAATGTTCAATAATAACGGAATGCAAGGGTATGATATGTATCACATGGTTTCACATACTGACCCAGATACACCAGATTGTTGTTTTATATGTTTATGTGGTATAGGGACAAGTCCTTATGACTGTAATTCATTTACCCCTGATGATGGACCATCAGGTACACCACCATACCAACCGAATTGTTGGGTTTCTTGTGGTTCACAGGTATGGGCAGACCCAACAGGGTGTCCACCATGTCAAGCAAGTTCCGGACAAACATTTGAGTGTACACCAGATGGGTGTGTACCATCAGCTTGTGTATATCCAGGACCAGCATTACAAACAATACAAAATTGTTATTCAGGAAACACATGCCAACAAGAATGTAGAGCAGATTGTTTTTGTGATTATACAATATCCCCGGCAGTATCTTCTTGTGTACAAGCACAACAGGTTATTTTGGGTAATGACCCACAAGGGGTTAGTTTCCCAATTTTTCCTATGGTAGATTTAAACGATTGTAATTTTGCATTATCCTCAGGTATGAATTGTTGTAGTGGGACAACTTTACCACCAACCTACCATTGTGATGATAGTTGTTATTGTGATGACGGTACAGGCTTACCTTGTGGTGTTGGGTGTATACCAGTTATAGATGGTGTACCTAACCCATATACTAGTTATCCAGGAGCATTTACATCATTAACTGATTGTCAAGATTTTTGTACGTGGACATGTGACCCACAAGGGTTACAATCCTGTATTTTTATAGCCAATACACCACCAAGCCCAACCACTTATGATAGTGCAGCAGATTGTTACACATTTGGACCAACATCAGCTAACTTTAATGATTGTAATTGTCCACCAACTGTGACTACTGGTTGGTATTGTGATACCGCGGGAGCAGCTAATGGTACGGTAGGTAATACCGCATCTAGTAGTGTGTGTGTACCAGAATCATTTTTAGTGGGAGGTTCATTTACCTCAACATACCTATCTCAAGCATACGGACCAGGTACGCCATCATTTGCAACCTCTTACCAAGGAGGAAGTACTGGGTTTGCAGACCAAGCAACATGTGAATCTTATTGTCGTTATTGTTGTAACCCAACAGGAACTACTTTCTGTGAGTTATCATGGGGACAACCGGTTTGTCCAATAACAAATTTATCTAGTGAACCTTCTGTATATGATTGTATTACAACTACAACAACTGCGGGTAATTACCCATGTTCGTCTACACAATATGAATATTGTTGTGACGATGTTAATGGTTGTATTAGTTTTGTTGGAACAATGCCACCAAATTGTGTTCTTGGACCTTTTACTAATTTAAGTGATTGTACTAATGAATGTACATTTAGTTGTGGTGACTGTGTGAACGATTGTGAATGTACTTTTGCGGGAGTACCTCTAACAACACCACCTTGTGATGTGTATACGTCTATGACAGAATGTCAACAATACCTTATAGCTAACCCAGGTTTTAATTCTATGGGTGGTTGTTGTGATTGTTTAGAATGTGCGTATTATGGAAGTATAAGTTTTTGGTATTGGGATGTTACCACAACTAATTGGTTACTTTCTAATGTTTCTGCAAATGTACCACCAGCAGCTTTACAGTGGAATTCAGGTCAAGTTTATAGTTTAGGTGATGTTGTTATAGATATTTCGATAGATGGGTTCGGTACCGATTGTTGTTATGTTTATGTTTTTGGTGCCGCACCAGTATCAACACCAACACCAAATACAATGATAGCACCAAACCAATACTATACAGCATATAACTCCCAATATCTTGCGGGTAATGGACCATCTGCAAATGACGCTTTGGTTTGGATACCTTGTGACATATCTTGTGCTGGTAGTGGACCACCAATTACTTATAGTTGCAGTACTGGACCAAGTTGGACTATAACTTATGATTCTTGTGCAAATAAGATAGATTCGGGTGGTGGACCTTTTGGTTCAACCCAATCATACCTTGAGTGGTTAGGTGCTAACATTGGAGCAAACGCTACTTTTGGAAACTATAAATACCGTAGACCTTGTACAAATTCAGGTAATTGTCCAGTCCCTAACCAACCAGGCCTGTGTTATGGGTACAGAAGCTACTGGCAAACTTCATATTTTGGTAACCCCGCTAATCTTGGTGGTGGTGTATCATCACCAAACCTCAACAGTTACCAACAAGTAGTAGACTGGTTTAATTTAGTCGCGACAACGGAAGGTTATGCGGGTGGATTTAATACATCTATGACTATTGCTGATATGATGACTCTAGCCATAAGTCAAAATACTTATACAACTCAAGATTATTGTAACGCAGGACCAACTACACCATGGGGATGTACCAATCAGGTACCACCATATATGGGAAGTGGTGGTGGTGGAGGCGGTTGTAGCTGTATTACAGCTGCGACAGGTAATGCACAAGGATGTGTTGCTTGTCCGGTAGGTGTGATATGTCCATACACATCAATGACAGACTGTGATATATATTGTGACAGATATGAGTGTATAACTAACACAACAGGAGCTGGGTGTGATTGTATACCTACCCCAGGTGGTAGTTTTTCAAGTCTACATGACTGTCAAACTTCTACAGCTAATAATAATTGTTGTTATACTGCCACAACAAGTGGTCCATATAAATGTGTCCCAAATCTACCTGGTGTACAACCACCATGTGGGTGTGTTGCGACCCCAACTGGTAACTACCCAACTTTAGCAGATTGTGAAGGTGACCCATTGGCTTGTTGTTATACTGGTACAACACCAGCTTGTTTTGATTGTGTGGACACTCAATTTTATAAATGGTCCCAACAATTTGATAATATATATAACCCAACAGCTTTAGCACCCCTATACAATTTAACAACTTATAATAACAATCAAACAGGGGTAAATTATACAACACCACAAACATGGTCTATAAATAATATTTGGGGTGGAGCACAAATAGTGATAGACCCTATAGACCGATGTTGTTATGTATACTCTGTTAAACCAACCGGAGTAGTACTGTCATATGATGCATACTTACCATCCCAATGTTGGTATAATTGGTTACAAGGATTAGCTTGTGATGGTAGTTCTAATTTTAATGTAACACAAGTAACACAGGACCAACAAGAACAAGCTGTTTGGTACCCATGTGACCTACTGTGTCCGGATAAACCAAGTTTTGATTGTGACGCTGGAACTTTTACTTGTTTTGACCCAGGAACTGGAGCGGGTGCGTACCCAACCCTAACTGACTGTCAACAAAATTGTGCTCCACATAGAAAGGAATGTGACGATTGTGCTACTATCTTACAACCAACGTTCTTACCACCAGTAACAGTATCCACTACTAGTACCTTTTGGGTTCCACCAGTTCAGTTTTATTCATTACCACCCGCTAATTCACCATCTATACCCATACCGGTAGGTGGGTGTATACACGATATTTACTCTTTCCCAAATGACCCTGGTAAACAATGTTGTCATTGTTGTGTTTGTCCAGGAGGGTGGGCCTTTAATGGGACTAGTTATAGTTGTGCACCATATATACAACCAAATGGAACAGGTCCAGTAGCAAAACTAGCACAAAACCAAGATAATAAATTTGAAGCACTAGATAATACAATAGTTAAACCAGCCATAACACAACCTCCTTGTGAAGTTAAGGTAATCACAAACCAATTTGGGTTTAATCAGGTAAATCTGATAGCTAACACTGCCTGGTATAGTACAGGATGGATGTCCTGTGGTGTTACTAGTGACGGAAGTCCATGTAGTGATGGTGGTTCGGGTACTGGTTCAGGTTCAGGCTCAGGTTCAGGCTCAGGTACTGGCTCAGGTACTGGCTCAGGTACTGGCTCAGGCACCGGTACAGGTACTGGTTCAAATCCAGGGTGTATAAAATGTTGTAGAGACCATCAAGGTAATATATTCCAAGTACCACTATTGACAAACCCATGTAGATGCCCTGAAAATACTAATGAGATACCGTGTTTTGGACCAACATCTAATTCGTTACCTCTTTAGATTTAATTATGGATTATTCAGTATACCAGGAAATAGAAATTGGCCCAATATCAGTAAAAAAGCTAATGTATATGCCTACAATTGAAAGGTTTAATAAGTGGGTAGGTATTGTAGAAAAACAACCTTGGTTTGAAGGTTTTGGTTTTATAATAACAGGTTCTTTTATAAATCATATTAGAAAAGATATAGTGTCTTGGCCTACTTGGGACATAGATATAATTTTAGTTAGTGACAATAGAAAAAATTTACCACAAATTAGAACAGCTTTAATCAATTGTGTAAATGTAGCTTTAAATGATTGTGATTTTTTTATGGACGTATATTACGAAAGAGATAGGTACACAACAGAATTAAATAAAACACTTGAAAATAGAGATGAACAATTTTATTACAATGGGTTAGAAGGGGAAAAAACACCTAGATTCCATAAACTTGTTATAAACTTTGCAAATGGAATTAAAAAAAATGGTAAAGTAGTTACAAGATGGGGTGAAGGAGAAAAATTAATGGAAAATTTGTATGGTAGAAGACTTTGGTTTCCATCTACTAAACAAGTCGGTAGGATAAGAAAAAAACAATTGTATGGACGACCAATGTTTCTAGAAGAGTATAAAGAAAAATATTATAACAAAGAACTCTAATATAAATTAGGATTTAGATATTTATAATAAAAATAAGTTTTGGAAAAAGTATATACATCTGGTTGCATACCACCCCTTACTAAAGAAGAGGTTTTAATGAATGTGGCGGAACGCCCGGAAGTCAGGTCAAACATATTTATTGAAAGAGGTAAAATAAGTGTATTTGAAAAACCACAAAGATTAGGTCAGATTACTAATCTAGGTGAACTACAACTTCACGGATACGGTTTTTATAAAATAAATAAACAAGCATAATATGGCATTAGGAGCATACGGAATAAAAAGACCAGCTGATGTATTACCTGATGATGTACAAGTAATAGTACATTATACAGCTAATAGAGACTCAACAGCGAACTTTATTTTAACACAATTACCTGCTAATCAGGTATTATCACCAATATATCACAACACTAATACTGGTGGTGGTAACGGTATTGAGGTTTTAGGGGGACTATACGACTTACAACTACCATCAGCAGTATTTGCTCAAACTGGTATATATACAGTCTATATAAAACCAATAGAAATAAGGACAACTATAATAGATTGTGGAATATTATCCTCACTACCAAACGTAAAAGGGTTAGTTTTTGATTTAAATAGTATACCAGCTCAATTCAGAAGTAGATTCTCACCCAATTCTCTAGTTGGTTACAGAATAGAATACTTAAGACCTAACGGTGAAAAAATACATAATTTTTATAGATTAGTAACATCTAATTTTTATTGTGAACAACAAGCCGCTAATACCTCTAACCCTAGTCAGAAATCACCTAGATATATATATACAAATAATGAAACTAATCTAATTTTTTGTACACTAACACCTACAAGTGCACCATCAAACAATCCGTCAGCAATACCTTTTATAGGGCAACCGGGCCAAAATGTTGTGATAACAAACACCTTTTTTAATCCGGTGGTTTTAGATGTTGAAATGGTAGACCACGATTTTGACACATTAGCAATTGCACTTTACGGTAATCAAACTAAATCTATCGATGATGGAATTTATACATTATACGATTTAACAGTAAACAATAACATTTACGCACAGTATGACTTATATGAAGTTAGAGACCAGTTTAACGACCAACTATATGAAGTAAGACAAAATAGAGGTAACAACATAGATTTCAGTAAGTCATTCAATAACATAACATAAAAAGGTATGGCTAGTAATAGATTTAGATACCCACCAGCTCCAGGACACGGTGGTGATACGTTCAGTGATAACCTAGTTGGTAACCAATTTACCAACGGGTCATCTCAGATGACTATGGGTAATTTTTCTATAAGTAGCGATATATCTAGACCTAATACTGTACCACACCAATCCTTTGGTAGTTTTACCGCACCTATAACCTTAGAAGATTTAGATATAAATAATCTTGCCTTAGCAAAAACATTATCTAGCAATAATCTTGAGGTTTTTATTAACAACGATACTAGTGATATAACTAGTTTTGTGTTGTACGGTTCTTTAAATAAAAGATTAAATGTTGCTATAGAAAACATAATAAATAATTTTCCAGCAGCTCTATATGTTGATGGGTATACAATTTCTAGTGCCTCTTTCGGTAATTTAACAGCTTACAATATAATATATAATCCATCTACAGAGGAAACCGAATTTAGAGTTAATGTTAATTCAGTATCCAACCCATTTGCTATAGAATTTACTAGTAATGGACAATTACTCAACTCAAAAATATCACCAGAAGAAATATTAAATAACGCTCAACAATACGGATATAGTGCTGATACAATACTAGGTATTGCTGAAGGTAGGGTAAGTAAATTAAGGAATTTAACTACTGAATACACAAAATACAGTATAACTTTTAGTGGTGGTGTACAATATAAAGAATATGAGATTGTAGACTTTACAGCACAAACACCAACAAGTGGCTTTGTTAGTTTAAAAGTAAAAGGAAGACCATTCGGACTTACATCCACAACTAGTTACGATAAGTTTTATATAAAACCAAACAAACAGGAAACTGAAAAAGTATTTAAAGAATTTAACCCTACTTGGGCCATAGAAAGATTTTTACTAAATAGAGAAAGTAATCCAGTATATACAGCTACATTTAAACTAATAAAAGAAACTACAGATGGTGTTACTTATTTTGATAATGTTAAAAAAACTTGGCCTTTACAAGATGAAATAAATTTAGATATTGAGACTATTAATTATAGCAACTACCTAAATACCTTAGCTGAATTAGCGGATGAAATAGATAAACAAAAAACAAATTTAATATCTAGATTTTTAACTTCACCATCACTAAAAGAGTTTGACACATCTAGCCAAAAAGTAGAAAAAACTTTACAAGTATATGGTAGAAGTTTTGATGATATTAAAACCTATGTTGATGGAATTGCTTACATGACAAATGTTACTTACGATTCTAAAAATAACATACCTAACAACCTAATAAAGAATTTTGCAAGAACATTAGGTTGGAGCACACCAACCACGTTAAATAAAGATAAATTTTTAAATAGTGTACTGGGTACAACTAAACCACTATATTCTGGTAGTACAATTAGTAAAACTCCAGCGGAATTAGATGTTGAGCTATATAGACGTATTCTTATGAATACTTCTTACCTGTTTAAATCTAAAGGAACTAGAAAGTCTGTTGAGTTTCTATTATCCCTGTTGGGTGCACCTGAAGCTCTAGTAGAATTTAATGAATATGTTGTATTAGCAGACGCAAGATTAAATATTAATAAATTTGATTATTATTGGTCACAAATATCTGGGGGTTCTTATGTTAGAGGAAAAATAGAAACAAGTATATTACTCCCATCCACTAACCCATTCTTTATATCTACAGGTACTACAACACACCCATTTATTAGAAATGACTACCCTATAGACCAAGACGGATTCCCAACCACACCTAGAATAACAAATAATTACTTCTTTCAAAGGGGAGCTGGATGGGTACAAAGGACAGAAGAACATAAATCTAATATAATAATAGATAATCAGTCATCAACACTCACAGGGTGTACACCTAACATTGTAACTAAATATAAGGAATTTACTTGGGGTGGTTTCTGGACACAAGGAGAGTTTTCTAATAATGTCCAAGCACCGTACCTAGATAGATTTTGGAGATTCCCACACTTATATTATGGTTTTAGACTAAGAAGAATAATAGATGATAAAAAATCTTGGGTTAGACAACACGATACAACACCCATAACAAACCAACCATTTAAAAACTTTGGACATGTTCCGGTACCTGGTGAAGGACAGGACTTTATACCACCAACGCAAGAAGAATTAAATAGTTTTGCAAATCTGTATGAACCGAAAGAATATGATAGTTTACAAACTAGAGATTATGATTTTGGAAGTAGAGCGGCTTATTACCAAACAACCGACGAAAGATTAGTCCTAAATGTTAAAAATGTTGATTTATCTTTAAATATAGGTCAGGGATTAGCTTATGATGTTTGGCAACAATCATCCCAAAGTAATTGTTTCTTTAGTGGTGGTTCTTTACCACCCCCTTATCCATCCGCCAATGGAAGGTGGGATGCCACAAATCCTAAAATAGACGCTAAACAGTTAGATTTTAAAACATTTTTAAAAGATTTTTGGAGGTATTTTATAGATGTTAAAAACAGAATGACCATTAATGATGGTAAAACTGGTGGTTACCCCACATTACAAAAAATATATGTTGATTACTTAAATAAAACATGTGGCGAAAATAACCAATACACCTACAACAAAATGATATCTTATATTGAAGATATGGGTGAATATTGGCCAAAATTGGTAGAACAGATGTTACCAGCTACTACACTTTGGACGGGAGGTATGAAAGTTAGT
>Ga0209337_1002185_pt1 | contig 14367 bp, 14 predicted proteins | sample LinPmetageLP53_FD_184044 | JGI IMG/M metagenome (GOLD analysis project Ga0209337, IMG submission 184044) | Marine viral communities from the Pacific Ocean - LP-53 (SPAdes) (version 2) | ecosystem: Environmental > Aquatic > Marine > Oceanic | place: Pacific Ocean | collected 2010-02-08
GTTGCGGTTCAGATCTGGATGAGTATGCACGTCGTCTAGTGATCTGTGCTCTGACCTATGGCCATTGCCATACGTTGGTTGACTTTCCCGCTCCAACAGAAGCCCGAAGCCTTGCAGAAGAGCGTGCATTAAACCGTCGTCCATATTGGATTGAAGTTGATCCAACCAAGGTGTATGGCTGGCGTTTGGATCGGGAATCAAATTATGGCAACTTAACGCAAGTGCGTATTGGTGAAAAGGCTGTTGTCCCTGACGGTGAGTTTGGGGAGAAGGTTTATGACCAAATTCGTGTCATTGAGCCGGGTCGTTATCGCGTGTATCGGCAAGAAGAACAAAACAAAGCGATGCAAGGGAATTTCCCATATCCCTCTTCGTTTGACCAATCAGACGCTACGTCGGAGTATGAGCTTGTTGAGTCTGGGCCGTATTCACTTGATCAAGTTCCCCTGGTCACGATCTATGCGAACAAGACGGACACAATGACAAGTCGTCCGCCATTGCTGGACATTGCCCATCTAAATCTTGCTCATTTCCAGCGTCAAGCTGATTTGATTCATAGCCTGCATATCGCATCACAACCGATGCTGGTCCTTGAGGGTTGGGACGATCAGACTAAGGATATGGCGGTAGGTGTGAATTATGCGATGGCGACGCAGCCGGGAAACAAGGTCTATTACGTGGAGCCTGCCGCTAGTGCTTTTGAGGCGCAATCTGCGGAAATCCAAGAGTTACAGCAACAAATGGCGACGTTGGGCATTAGCACGCTTGGCCAACAAAAATTCGTAGCTGAATCAGCTGACGCACGACGGCTAGATCGTATCGACACCAATTCAATGTTGTCGATGGTTTCTATGGACCTGGAATCAGGTTTGCAGAAGGCTTATAACCTGGCTGCCAATTACTTGGGCATCGAGCCACCCAAGGTGAAGATCAGCCGTGACTTTGACCTTCAGCGTCTTATCGGTCAAGACATTACGGCAATGGCTCAGCTGTTCCAAGACAACATTATTGATCGTGAAGAGTTCCGCGACATGTTGGTACAGGGTGAAATCCTGCCTACATCAGCTGAAGCGCAAGATCAGTCGATAGAGGTACAGTAGAGGCATAACAGCTTTTATCTTCATGGGACTTCGTTTTGAAGAGATCAATCCCCCCAAAAAAGAGGGATCTTCAGCCTCTGCTGAAAAGAAAGAAACTAAAAAAGCTAAAAGCAGTAAAGTAGAAGAGTAAATCTACTTTTCACAATGGAAGAACAAGTCATCCAGGAGACGCCTGTGGCGTCACCTGAACAGCCCGTGGCTGAGACTGCGATTTCAACCCCTGCTGCAAATGTTTCAGCGTATGAGCAACAGATCCAAGCGTTAAAATTACGCGCCAATGAAGCCGAGGAAAAATTCCAAGGTGTTAAAGGCAAGCTTGACGACGTTTACAAAAAACAAGACGATCAACGTAAAAAAACGCTTGAAGACCAAGGTCAATGGAAAGACCTTTGGGAAGAAGCCAACAAAACTGCTCAAGATAAACAGCAACAGATTGGCGAATTAGAGCGTCAATTACAAGATCTTCGAGTTTCAAACGAAACTGCAGCGATGCAAACGTCGGCTTTGTCTGCAATTAGTCAGGCTGGAGCAATCAATGCTCAACAGATGCTCCAATTAGTACAGAATGGCCTTAAGAAGTCTGAAGATGGCAACGTCAAAGTTCTTGACGGTGGCGTTGAACAAGACTTAGGTGTTTATTTAGCCAAGCTAAAAAATCCTGGCTCTGGCTTTGAACATCATTTCAAGCCAAGCACTCAGGCTGGGATGGGAGCTAAGCCTTCTACAGGGACTGCAGGTGCTGCAGGCATCGCAAATCCTTGGCTAGAGGGTAGTATTAACTTAACAAAGCAAATGGCTTTGGATGCTTCCGACCCTGATCTTGCAGCCGTGCTCAGGAGAGAGGCCGGAAAGTAGTCCCCGTGGGACACCATCTCAAGTCCGTGACTTGACCACCCGTAAACATTATCCCTGAATAAGAAATGGCTGCTCCATTTCAGAATTATTCCGGCGGTGTCCTACTCGCGGACATCGTCAAAAGGAATAATCTCAGCACTTATGTGTCTGAGGCCATCAAAGAGCGCAGCTTGTTTATCAAGTCTGGTGCTGTTGTCCGAAACTCACTGCTTGATTCCCGCTCAGGCGGTACTCGCATTCAAGTTCCTGAGTTCAATCCCGTATCTCCAACTGAGGAGGTCATGAACGGTACAGCTACATGGGGCACTGGCGGAGCTGGTTTTCTAACTCCACAAAAAATCGGTACTGGTACTCAAATTGCAACCATCTGCCATCGCGGCTTCGCGTATGCCGTGGATGACATTGCAATTTTGGCTGCGGGTGAAGACCCCATGCTTCACATCCGCAACCAGCTGGCTGATGCAATCAACAAGCTGAACAGCGCACGTCTGTTCTCACAGCTTGCTGGGTTGTTTGGCACGGCACTTGCGGGCAACGCTCTTGATAAAGGCAAGGCAGCCGCTTCTGGCGCGACTGAGGTTAACTTCCTTAGCGCAACCATGGTTGCTGAAGCACGCTCCAAGCTTGGAGAGCGTGGTGAAGAGCTGGACACTCTGATTGTCCATCCTTCTGTTGCTTACTACCTGTATCAGGTAGGAATGCTGACCTTCTCTACTTCAGCACTTGCCGCTAATGGTGCAGTGACCTGGGGTGGTGGTGGCGTAGGCATTGGTGCTCGCGAAGTCGGTGAGTTCGCAGGAATGCGGGTCGTCACCGACAGTTCAGTGAACACTGTTGCTCCTGGCACTGGTGGTCATCAGCGTGAGTTCTATTGCTACCTGACCAAAGGCGGCACCATCCTTGAGGGTGTGCAGCAAGAGCTTCGCATTGAAGCTGATCGCAACGTCCTCTCGAAGCAAGACGTGCTTTCTGTGGATTATCACTCGACCTATCATGTGATGGGAACGAAGTATGACCACGCTGGCGACAATCCCACCAACGCACACTTGGCTACAGCCAACCGTTGGGCGGCTACTTATGACATCGACTTGATCCCTATGGTTCAATTGACTGTCAACTCTCCGCTGGATACCAGCACCATCTGATCCTGATCAGACCAAAGGCCCTACCATTAGGTGGGGCCACCTTCTTTTTGCCTTATGGCTGCCACGATCGACGCCACTCTTAAAAGCGCAACAGCTAACAGCTATGTGACGTTGGCAGAGGCAGATGCGTATTTTGAAACCGTCCCAAGCTCAACGCAATGGGACAACAAACAAGATGACAACAAAAAACGTGCCTTAATCTCAGCGACCCGTTGGATCGACACGTTGAATTTTTATGGTGATCGTTGCGATTCAAGCCAAGCTTTGAGCTGGCCTCGCAACAATTATCACGTTGATCGAGTTGAGTTAACTTGCAGTGCTATTCCTGCAGATATTAAGTACGCTGCGTTTGAGTTGGCACGGGCATTAGCAAATGACACGGACTCAATTACAGGGGTTACCGGCGATAAGGGGTTATACGAAGAAGTCGAACTTGGAGACCTCAAAGTCAAATACAACACTGATAGCCAGGCTACCGGAACTGTTAATAACGTATTCGACGTTTACCCTTGGTTGCAGTCTTATCTTGGTGCTTATTGCCTTGGAGGTTCTGGCTCTTATCAAGTTCGTATGGTGAGGGGTTGAGATGGCACTTATTGATGATGTTTTTGGCAAGATTCCAGCAACACTGTTGAGCCAGTGGGGCCTGGACATGACCTATGTAAAGGCTGCAACGTCTGAGGTTTACGACCCAGCAACTGGAACAATTAGCGGCGCAGAAACCAGTGTTGCACTGAAAGGCGTAATCTTAAGGTTAAATCCAAAAGAGCTTAATGGTGACTATCAGACTAATGATATTAAGGTCATTATTGGCAATGATGAGCTAGGTAATTACTATCCAAACGTTCGTGACCGAGTGCGTTATACGGAAGCTGGGTCAACGCGTGAAGGTCGAATTGTTGATGTGGAGTCTTATCGTGGCGATGAGGCAGTCATGCACAACTTAATTTTGAGGCCGCAGTAATGGCTAAAAACGACTTAAAGGAATTGCTTCAAGATCTTGATCGGTTGGCGGTTAATTTAACTTTTAATGGTCGTGCGAGGGCTGCGGAAGAAATCGTCAAAGATTTGCAAGATTTAAGCCCTGCATGGACTGGCAAATTTAGAAACTCCTGGTATATCGAGACACCAGACGGTACAAAAGCAGGTGGTCAAGGCACTCCTGGTCAAGCGATGCCTGTTCAAGCGCCAAAAATCAGTGGCATCCAGTCTGCAACAGCACTTTTCAATAGGGTGTTTGGTACGTCTGGAGCAAAAAGGCTATTTACGGTAGGTAATTCCGCGAGTTATGCCGACCAAGCAACTGATCTAGCCCCATACGTGAGTGGGGATATCCCCGCAAAAGAAGCTACTACTGATTTCGGCCGAAAGTTTGGCACGAGACCTCTGCTTGGCATGAGGGGAGATGTTTCCGGGCCAGGAAGTAATTCCAGCAGCGCACCACTGGATTGGTTTTCCAATTATCAAGGTAGCGGCAAGGCTGATGAGGCAGTAAAACGCGCTTATAGCAAAGGTTTCAAAGGATTTAGACGATGAATTATCAAGGCATTCGAGCTGAATTTGAATCAGACCTTCACACGGCATACGGCGCATTAAGCCCTGCTGTTCCTGTTTATTTCGACAACACCTTTAATACAGTTTCAGACGCTGAGACTGAATTTATCCACGTCAACTTGCAGTTTGGTTTGACGACCGAAACAACGCTAACGACGCAAAGTGATTACATCAGGGGCACAATTGTTATTCGTGCTTATACAGAGAAAGGGAAAGGCCCAGCTCGTAACCAAACATTGATCGATACAGCAGTTACAACTCTGCGAGCACTAAGCAATCAAGCCAAGACCAGTAGTGGTATTTACATACGCATTGGAGCGCTGAACGGACCAAGCTTTGGCACTGAAACGGGCGCCACTGAATCTCGGTTAGCACTTATCCCATTCTTCATCTCTAGAATTGATACCAGCTTTGTAGCTCAAGTGATCTCTTAATTGAAGGCTTGAGCTAAACTGTTAATAGCCGGGCTGTGCCCGCGTACACCCAAAACAAATAGGCTTTCCTTATGGCCACCGTCCTTTCGGGCACCTCCGGCGCCCTGTATTACAAGCCAGCTGGTACATCAGTTACCACGTTGGCGATCAGTGCTTTCCCTTCCAGCGGAGGCAACATCACTGTTGGTACTTTCCTGGGTTTCAAAGTCAACGACCCAGTGACTCTTGCGTATCCTTCTGGCGCGGGTGCTACCGGAGCAATTGCTGCAGGCGATGTCTTTGTCAAGACTTACGTTGAAACAACTGGCATTATGACCGTCAGTGCGACAGCGGGTGGTACAGCATTAGTTGCTTCTGCTGCACCAACAGCATTTGGCACTGGAACGGCAAGCATTACCTACACCGCTGCAGAGTCAGTAGGTCAGGTACGAGAGTGGAGCTTTGAGATCACTCGTTCTGAGATCGATGTGACCACTATTGGTCAAACGGTTTCCGGCACGGCACCTTTCCGGGCTTATATCCCTGGATTTGCTGATGGATCGGGTTCTGCCACGGTTTACACGACCGATGACGACACCACGCTATCCAGCCGTCTGATTGAAGACGTGATCAAGCGTGAGCAAAACGGTGCAACGATGAAGCTTTACATCGACCAAATTTTGTCTTCTGGAACGCCAGACGACACAAAAAGCCGTTCGATTGAGGTTCCAGTCATCTTGACTTCAGCCAGCTTGAACGTGAACCCAGACGATGGACAAAGCGTAGAAATCGCTTTCCGTCCTAGCGCTGCTCCTACCTTCGACCTCAGCAAGTCCTGATAGTCGATTATTCGGAGAATATAACGCCCCGGTTTTCCGGGGCTTTTTATTTTTTGTTTTCAACTGCTACACTAAAGCTATAAAACAATCATTGAAATGGCTGCAGCTCTTCGCGCAATTGACCGTTTACGCAAAGCCGCGAATCTAGAACCTGCCAAAAAAGAAGTTGAGCTTTCGGATGGTTCAGTATTTGAAATGTGGGTAGCGCCGCTGACGATGGCAGAACGTGAGCGTGCTCAGAAGCAAGCAAAGTCTGATGATGCAACAGCTTTTGCGCTCCAGCTGCTGATCAATAAAGCTAAAGACGAGACTGGTCAGCCTTTATTTAAGTTTGGCGAAATCGATGTCCTAAAGAACGAGGTCAAGGACAAGGATCTGCAAGTTTTGATGCTTGCTGTGCTTTCGGACGACAGCGAGGACACCGAAAGCGACATGAAAAGCACTGCAGAGTGAGATAAAGAAGGATCCTTCTCTGCAATTTCAGTTTTTCCTAGCGGCAGAGCTGAAGATGACGCTTGGTGAGCTTCGTGCCCGAATGGGGCAAGAAGAGATGTTTGGCTGGCACGCATATTTCACGTATCGAGCGGAGCAAGAGGAGAAGGCGTATCAGGACGCCAAGCGTCGAGTCCGTTAATATGGGGATATTGTCGTAGTGGACCTTCGTGGCTTATAAGACCGAGATCCAGATTGGCGTAAAGGGCGTTGCGGAACTAGATAAGCTAAGAAAACAAGTAACCAGTTTAAACCAAAAAGTTGATGGAATTGAGAATGCTTTTAGCAAAGGCATACAGTCAGTAAAAAGATATTCTGACGCTGTCAGAGTAGCTTCAGATACCTTACGAAAAGCAAGAATAAACACTCAGGACGAAACTGATGCAATTAAGAGTTATGTGACAGCCGTTACTGCGGCGAATGCAGTTCAAGTACGCCAAAACAGACTGCTTGACCAAGAAATTGCAAAAAGAGGAGGCGCGACTCGAGAACTGAAAAAGTACAACGCTGCTGCTGCTGGACCGCGACAGCCAGGCAGCATGACTGCTCGATACTTACGTTCAGGATCTACAGCACCTCAAGGCCCTGATACAGCAGCGGATTTCATGCAGCGAACAGACGCTGCTGCAAAAGCTGCATTGCGTCAAGCTTCTGCGTTTACTGTTGCGACAAACGAAGCTAAAAAGTTTGCAAGAGCGCAGTTAGAAGTAAACAATGCCGCTTTCCTCCAGAGAACAGAAACTGCTGCAGCTGCAGCAAAACGTCAGGCAGCTGCTTTTATTGTTGAAAAGAATGAAGCTAAGGCTCTTGCGAAGGCGCAGTTAGAGCTGAACAATGCTGCTTTCTTGCAAAAGACAGAAGCTGCTGCACAAGCTTCAAGACGCAAAGCAGCTGCTTTTATTGTTGAAAGGAATGAAGCTAAAAAACTTGCAAAAGTACAGCTAGAACTGAACAATGCTGCCTTCTTGCAAAGGACAGATGCAGCGGCAGCTGCGGCAAAACGTCAAACAGCTGAATATCTTGCACAGGCAAGAGCGGCCAGGATTCTGGCAAATGAGCAAAAGAGGCTCATGAATGCCTTGCCAAAAGGCGTTCCTACTACGGCTCATAAGAAACCTATAGGTCCTCAACCAAAAGGCGCTAAATCCGGGGCAAATAGTGCATTACAGACAGCTGGTGAATTTGGCCTTGGCACAGGGTTCCCGCTGTTATTCGGCGGTGGAGCGGGGCAAGTTCTTGGCGGTGGCCTCGGGACTGCGTTAGCTGGAGCGTTTGACTTGGCGGGACAGGCCGCGATGGGCCTTCAGATTGGATTATCGGCAATTATAGGCAAGGCCGAAGAGCTTATTACTCGTTTCAAGGATGTAGGCAATGCAATTAACTCGCTAAGCATGGACGCTATAGCGGATAGCTTCATCACTGTGACTGAAGGGGCAAGAACGCTGGTGCGTCAGTTAGTTGAAGCGGGTAATGCTCAGGCGGCAGTTTCTGTTGCAGCAAATGAAACTTTTAAGCAAACTGGCGTTTTGCCGGAAGCTGTTGGCGACATTACCAACAATTTAAATTTACTTTCAAACGTATGGGATGAAGTTGTTGCAGCGGTGTCCGGGCTGGTTTCAATAATATCTGCACCTTTTCTGACAGCTTTAACCGCTGTGCTCAAAGTAGTGGGGATGGCAGTAAAGGGCGTAAATCTTATTGCTAGCGGGATAGGAATTGCGCTCAAGAGGGCAGTTGAATTAATCAACAAAGTGCCTTTCTTAAAGCCAATAATTGATGGAATTGCAAATGCCACCAAGGGTATCGTCGAAGACGAAGAAAAAAGTTTGGCCACGTTGATAAAGAAAACAGAAGAATTAGGCCGTGAATTTGCTCAGAATAAAAAACTTGCCAATATTGAGAAAGACCGAACCAAAGGCAAAACTGCTGCCGAAAAATTAGTAAATGCAGGAGTTGATCATAGATTAGAATCAGAAAAACTCTCTCTTAAGACTCAAGCTGATAAAAACGCGCTTAATGTAGAGTTTGGCCATCTTACTGGCACAACTGCTAAAATAAATCTTGCGTACGCTAAGATTCAGATCGACAACAATGCTAAATTAAAACAAGACGAGATTGATAAAACACTGGAGCTTAAAAAGCAAACTATAGAGCTTGATCGTCAAAAAGAGCAGTTGAAAGTTAAAATTGAGCAGCATAAAATAGCGCAAGGAGAGATCCAAGCGCAAACTACCCTCCTGGAAGGTCAGGTCGAAATCTTCAACCTGCAGGCCCAAGCTGCCCAAAGCGTATTTGCAGTAACGCAAGCTCGAAACAAGTCCGAGTTAAGCGCATTAAAACTTGAAGAATCCAGGCTGCAACGTCAGCTTGCTCGTCTTCAGAAGATTGATGGATTCTATACGACTCAAGGGCAGTTAATTAATAAAATTGCTGCAAACAGGAAGAAGCAGGCAGAAATTGAATTTAAGGTTACACAGCAATCTATCAAACAGATGGTTGCGAAGGCCGAACTGGAACGGCAAGCAGTAAGGTTCCAGGTTCAGAAAATTAATCTTCAGATTGAGTTATTACGACTGCAAGCGATAGATATTGAAGATACACAGAAGAGGCTAGAAAAGTTGGCCCAAATTAACCAGCAAGCAAAGATTTCTGCAGAGGTAGCGAAGCAGATGACAATAACCGGTGACAAAATGTTAGAATCTGCAAGAGAAATTGCTAAGTTCCAACAACTTAGTGCGCGGCACCTGCGTGACGGCAAGTTGGAGTCAATTGAAGCGGAGCGAGTGGATGCACAACGAGCTGTCCATGCAGCAGCAATCGCAAGAAGTGCAAAAGCCGCAAGCTCTGCCACAAGCTCTGCCACAAGCTCTGCCACAAGCCCTGGATCGGGCTTTGGGGGAGGCTCGGGCGGGGGCGTTTCCGGTACGGTCAGTAGGTCATTAATTTTTGGCGGACCAGGACGAACAACTGACACTATGTCAACTAAAGGGCCTATTAGCGATGAAGTGATGAGGAGCGTTATGTCAAGAACTTTCAGAGGCCCTTCAGGCCCTGCGGATCTTATTAACGCGCTGAATGAAGGGATGGGGTATTACGGGGATGGAGGCCATGTCAGTGGAGCGCAATTAGCAATGATCGGGGAGAAAGGCCCTGAGTACGTCGTTCCAGAAAAGAAAGCAGCTGCATTTGCTACTAATTACTTGATGGGGGCTCGTGGAACGGCTGCAATTCCTCGTTATGCCGAGGGTGGTTATACCGGATCAATCAACATCCAGACCGGGCCTGTAATGCAGCAAGATAATCAGATGTACCTAACAATGGGCCAATTCGAAGAAGGGATGCGAGAATTAACAGAATCTCTTGCGCGTGGTGGTCGTAGTTATGGCTCACGTCAATTCCAGGGAGTCTCGTAATGAGTTTTAGGGGTCAGGCCCAGTATCTAAGGATCTACGCTTCAGGTGGAGCGGACTATCAGTTGTGGCAAAATTTCTATGTAAATCAGACTGTCACAGTATCGGCCAAGGCATATACCTTTTTCCCTTTTGCTTGTGACGGCATTACAGAAACCTCTGCGCTTGGTGGGCGACCAGTGCAGGTAAAATTTCCTGCAACTTCCTTGGCTGTCAGCGCATTCCAAAGTGCGTCAAAGCTAAAGTATCTGTGTCAGTTGAGCGTGTATGAGTTTGATACCCGTTTAGGGATTGATAGCCCTCAGTCAGGGCAAACTTTGATTGCAAATTTTCTAGGTTATGTGTCTCGAATGAGTGGTTCCTTCACTGCACTTAGAGTAGACCTTGGGTCAGCTCTTGCGCCTATTGGGGCGCAAATCCCGCCACGTACTGCGACTAACTTATTAGTTGGGGTTCCTATTCAAGTATGACTCTCGACTTTACTGAGCCTCTGTTTTTATTATCGGCACAGACTGGTCTGTCTGTAGCTGAACTGCAAGCGCAAGCTGCAGAGGGCAATCCAGATGTTGCAGGCCCTCAAGCAGTCTTAAAAACAGGAGAGCCGATTCCTATCGTATTTTGTCGTCGTAGGGCGATTAGTTCAGTGCAGACAGGTGGGGCAATGGTTGCTCCAAAAATGAGTGAAGGCAGCTTTTCCAATGATCAGAACATTAAAAAAATTAAAGCTAACGGCGCTTGGTACAGTGTTGCTGTGGATGAAGAACTTTATGTAAAGTTGTTGCTTGTTGTGAGTGATGGCCAAATCGGCTCTATTCAGGTCAGAGATATCTTTTACGGCAACTGCCGCCGTGGCACTTATAACCAAGCATATAGTGCGCGTGCTGGCAATTGGAGCCCTGGGAATACAATTGACAACTATATCGATCACCATGTCGAGCCTGATTCTGGCGGCTTCTATGTATTACCTAATAGCCCAACATTGAACGAATGGTACAAGATAAACAACAGTCTGTATGGTCGAATTACTAGCAGCGCCGCTGGAGCCTTCGTTGAATACTTTAAAACTTACATAGAGCATAAAATGCCTACGTTCTGTGGAACGTCTGGTAGCTATAGCGAGTTGACAACTTTGAGCTTTGAAATAATCTTACCTGGGAGTACGGATTGGAACAAGCAGATAAGTGCTTTTATAAGGGATGGCCTCCAAGTTACTAGGATAGTTGATAGCACCTCAGGCTCGTCTGATAATTTTGCTGATTTAGCGAAATATCTAATGCTGCAAAGTGGCAGGCTTCCAAGTGATTTAATCGACGACGCATCTCTTGCTATTGCTGCAAATTTTACCCACACAAACAACTTTCTATTTAACGGTGTATTAACACAGAGTCAGAACTTGTCTGACTGGCTGCAGAAAACATCTTACAATTTCTTGCTTCGCTTGACTAACACCAACGGAAAGTTTGGATTAAGGCCACGCCTGCCATATAACACAAACTATACGATTAAAACAACAGCAATCACGCCAGAGTTTACCTTTACCGAAGACCACGTTTTAAGCGATGGGTTTGAGATTGATTACGTCAGTTTGGAAGACAGAGAGCCTGTCTGCATTGTTGCTCAATGGCGTCAACAGCCTGAAGCTGATTTTGGTTTGGTGCGGACTATAAATGTTCGATACCAGGGCGAAGCAGCTTCTGGTCCATTTGTTTCGATGGACTTAAGCGGTTATTGCGTAACAGAAAACCATGCTATTAAAGCCGCAACATACAAGCTTGCTACGCGTAAACACGTTACGCACCATCTGCGTTTGAAAGTGCGTGAAAGGAGCTATAACAGTTCGCTTGAGGTAGGAGACGTTGTTCGCGTGCGTTTGCAACGAGAGACTTCTGAAGGAGAAATTGAATATCACGACAAAGTGTATGAAATTGCACGAATTGAAAAAACCTTTGGCAGCTTAATTAAATATGATTTGACGCATTTCCCGATAGATAGTCAAGGCCGTAGTATTGTCGCTCAGGCCGTCAATAGTGCTGTTGGGGCGGGCAACGTAATTAATGTTGGGCGTAGTACGCATGATTGCGATACTAATAGCGCAACCTCTACAGCAGTTGCGGGAACGACAACTTCATCGCCAGGCAATCCACCGCCTGTAAGCGATACAAAACATGACATCACTGATGGGGGGCAAGATTCACCATATCCGGGTGGTACCTCTAACCCAGTAGACCCAATTGATAGCCAGACTTCTCCTTCTAATACCACGCTGACTCGTCCTACAAATACCGGGTATGCTGGTAATCCTGCTCTATACGGTGACGCAATATCATTTAATCCAGGCTGCCCAAATGCGCGCATTGAGTGGTACTTGATTGATACAGCGACAGGCATCAGCGAGCTTGTCAGTTCTGGAGTCGCAGAAACATTTATTGTCGGTCAAACGGCAGCATCTTTTGGAAAATCAGTTTATGGTGTTGGGTGCTGCCCTGATCCTTCTGCCCCTGGAGGTTATTCTGCCTGTACTACATCTGAACAGATTCCATTGGGAGATGAAGGAGCCTCTGGTTGCATACAAGTGAGTGGTGGGACAGGAGTGCTAGGTTATATCGATGGCAATGGCAATCCCTCACAATTCTTCCTCCCTAGCAATAACTTATTCCAAACCTCAAGGGTTGCAGTAGCAATAAAGCACACAGAAGTGTTTTATTTAGTAAGCAGCGGGAAGTGGTACAGCCGCGCCTGGTTCGAGATAGATCCGGCCTGCAATGGCGTGACACAAATTACGAGTACCGGACTTATGATGGGAGCAACCAGCAACTTGACTGAAGAGCAAGCTAGAAATCATAAGTGGACGCTTAGCACTGGATTCAGCGCACCATATACACCAGCCTGCCCAGGGGGCACATGCTCTGGAACGATTTAAACAATGGCTGATTTTCCCTCACTGTCACCGCAAAGCAGAAGCTACACGCCTGGTTCGTTTGCAGTGCGTCGTTCAAAGACACTTTCGGGCGAGGAAGTTACCGTTCGTCGGACAAATGCTGCTGTTGACTACAAGATAAGGTTTACATTTACGAGTGGATCAACAGTGCAGCAGAGCCAAATTTTTTCGCACTTTGCCGTTCAGAATCGTTTTCAGCCATTTGATTTACCTAGTTCCGTTTTGCAAGATTCTGGCTTGACTTTTCCAGCAGGGTATCAGTGGATTTACGCTAGAACACCTACGGTTGCTTACGATCCAGGTGTGGTCAGGGTATCAGTAGAGTTACTGCTAGTAGCTCCATACGATATTTAACATGAGCGTTTTCCCGAGCCTTATCCCAAACTCGATTAATTTTGATTTTGGTGCGCCACAGATCAGTGAATACTCTGCTTTTGGGATAGGTCCGATTCGATTTAGACATACAGATTATATAAATGGTCAAACCTTTAGTCTTAAATATCAAGCTCTTGATCAAGCTTCAATTGAGCTATTACGCACTCATTATTCGGTCAATAGCGGGACGGCGGGAGAATTTTCCGTGCCAACTGCGGTAGTTGATGGCGTTAACTCAGTTAATTCTACAAGTGTTTACCGATATACAACAACTCCAACTGAAGAGCATATTGGCTTCCAGCGATATAACGTCACTATTTCTATACGTGCAATCGAAGGAGTCCTGATCCAGTTCATCCTGGTTGGTGAACCTGCTGCACTGGGCAGTTTGGCTGCTTTCGATAGTTATGTTTTTTCAGGTACGGCGCCATTTACCTTGGACGCCGACGATGCTAATCCTGCTGTTGCTGCCAGCCTTATACTTGATTCAGGTGGTGCCTGATTATGACAGCAACAAACGTTAGAGTCCAAATGCAGCAGCGGCGGGATACCGCTTCAGGTTGGACTAGCGCAAATCCAGTATTGCTTAATGGTGAGCTGGGGTACGAGACTGACACTAAGAAATTCAAGGTTGGCAATGGCACTGCAGCTTGGAGCGCCCTCGCGTATGTACCTGGATTCTCAATTAGCGCATATCCACTAGCTACTGCAGACATTGCAGATGATGCAGTAACCGCTGCGAAACTTGCCAACACAAGTGTCACTGCAGGTTCTTACACGACAGCAAATATTACAGTTGATGCTCAAGGCCGGGTAACAAGTGCAGCGTCAGGCGCTGGGCTGGCGGATGGTTCGGTCACAACTGCCAAGCTTGCAGATGATGCGGTAACCGGCGCCAAGCTGGCTAATGACATCACGATTGCTAACAACCTTACGGTTACAAACAATCTGACAGTCAATGGCACAACAACAACAATCGATTCGACCACGCTTGTAGTTGAAGACAAAAATATTGAGATCGGAAAGGTTTCGACTCCTTCTGATACAACGGCTGACGGCGGTGGCATCACGCTGAAGGGTGCATCTGATAAAACACTCACTTGGGTTAATAGCACTGATTGTTGGACATTTAACCAGGGGTTAAACCTGACAGCAGGAACAGCGGGTGCGCCTGCGCTTGTATTTAATGGTGATGTAAATAGTGGGTTATTTCAACCTGGAGCGGATTCGTTAGCGATTGCAACGG
>Ga0209337_1002187_pt1 | contig 14361 bp, 21 predicted proteins | sample LinPmetageLP53_FD_184044 | JGI IMG/M metagenome (GOLD analysis project Ga0209337, IMG submission 184044) | Marine viral communities from the Pacific Ocean - LP-53 (SPAdes) (version 2) | ecosystem: Environmental > Aquatic > Marine > Oceanic | place: Pacific Ocean | collected 2010-02-08
AAAAATATTAAATAACCGAACTATCAAGTGATAGTATATAATAACCAACGTTTAACTTAAAACCAAATACAATGACGTTTTTATATACCCGCACCAACACGTGGTCTAGTGCACCACAACCAACAGAAGACACCATTAAGTACTGGAAACATATCTCACAGAAGAAAAACTGGAGAATAGTACAACTACCTAATGGGTTTTTACAAACCGAATATAATAGCATGGATGATACGAAAGTATGGATCGATGTTACCAGAAGAGAAACAATAGCTGGAGCAGAACAAGCAATAGATGCTTCTATTGAACATTATGCTAAAAAGCTAGAGTTTACCAAAGGACCGAAAGTAGTTAAAACCTTCGAGTAATATTCAAAACAAATCAAATTAAATAAAATTAAATGCAAGAAATAAAGTTAGTTAAAAATCTGGCTTTTGGCGATACAGCTAGAAGTCAGATATTAACTGGTGTAGAAAAACTAACTAACGCTGTTAGTTCTACACTTGGAGCCAGTGGCAAATGTGTAATAATAGAAGATAGTAATGGTGATCCACAGATAACAAAAGATGGAGTAACTGTTGCTAATTCAATAACACTAAGAGATCCACTAGAAAATATTGGAGCTACGCTAATAAAGCAAGCAGCTCAAAGAACTGTAAAAGAAGCAGGTGATGGTACAACTACAGCTACTATATTAGCACACGCTATATTACAACACGCTAATGAGCACTCGTTACTTGATGATGTTAGATCAATGAAAGATGGTATTAACTCTGGAGTTGATAATGTAATTAAGTATATAAGTAAAAGAAGCAAAAAAATAAAAGGATCTAAAATAAATCAAGTAGCTACTATATCAGCTAACAATGATAAAACTTTAGGTAAACTTATTGGCAATGCTTTTAAAATGGTTGATGAGACTGGTGTTGTAATGATGGAAATAAGTGATGATACAACTACAAAAGTTGAAATGATTGATGGTGTTCTGTATGAGCAAGGAATATTAAGTCACCATTTTATAAATAACACAGATAAAGGTACATCAGATTTAGATAAACCATTAGTGTTAATTGTAGAGTCTCATATTGATAATATAAGAAAAATACAACCAGTATTAGAATACGTTATAAAAAATAACGAAAGCTTATTAATTATAGCCGATATGGACGTTCAAGTTATGAATGCTTTAGCAATGAACAAGGTTAAAGGCAACATAAAAATAAACGTTATAAATGCTCCAACATATGGTCTAAACAAAAAAGATACATTAATAGATTTGTGTTCTTTGACAGATGCTACGTTGATTAATGAAGACTTAGGAGATGATATGGATATAATACAACCTGAGCATTTAGGCTCTTGTTTAAAATCTATAACTTCTTCACACGATACTATATTAAAAGTAGATCTATCAAACAATTCTAAAGTAAATGACCTAGTGTCAAATATAGAAAAGCAATTAAAAGAAACTAGTAACAATAATACTATAGTAAAACTAGAAAAAAGATTATCAAGACTAAAAGCTAAAGTAGCTACGGTTAAAGTTGGAGGTAATTCTAGCATAGAACTTAAAGAAAAGAAAGATAGAGTTGAAGATGCTATTTGTGCTACAAAAGCCGCAATTAAAGAAGGTATAGTGCCAGGTGGCGGTATAGCTTTGTTAAATGCTAGTTTTAATTTAAAACCAACTTGCATAGGTGAAGAGGTTTTATATCAAGCTATAAGAAGACCTTACGAGTTAATATTAAATAATGCTGGTATTGAAAAATTAGAAAAGCTTGAGGAAGGTAAAGGATTAGATGTGGTTACAGGAAATACGGTAGATATGGTAAAAGCCGGAATTATAGATCCTTTATTAGTTACTAAAACTGCTCTTATTAATGCGGCTTCAGTAGCTACAACTATATTATCAACTGATTGTGTAATTAATAATATAAGACATGAAGGCGATAGGTAAGTATATAGTTATAGATCCTATAGAAGAATCTAATATTAAAACAGAAGGTGGATTAATACTTTCTGAAAAACAAAGAGAAGATATAAGGTATCGGCAGGCTACAGTTGTAGCTGTTGGTACCGATGTTGAAGCAATAGTAACAGACGACGCTATTTACTATGATAGGTCGTCTGGCTTCAACATAGAACTAAACAATAAACAATACAAGATCATAAAAGAATTCGATGTTGTAGTAATATTATAAAAAATGAGTTTAAAGTCAGGAAGAAAAGGTAAATACACAGGTGGTTCTTTTGCTAGCAAGTTTAAAGACAGCTTAGCTATGAAGTCACCATTAAACGTAGTTGTAGCAGGCCAATCTGAGGAATTACTAAGTGATGCTGCTGAAGCTAAAAAAGAAATGGACGAAAAGGCTACACCTAAAGATGAGATTTCTTCAGAACCTGATTACTCAAAAGAAGAGGTTGGAGCATTCTTTCAAAGAAAAAAACTTGCAGAAGAACAAGAGGCTGCTAAAAAAGCTGCTGAAGAAGCTGAAGCAGGAGAAGGAGAAGATGAAGAATTAGCAGATGTAACTAAAGGAGAACAAATAGGATTTGATGATGACTACGGTGATGCTGGAACTAAAAAAGAAATAAGACAAGAGAAGAAAGAAAATAAAAAACAAATTAGAAGTCAGAAAAAAGATTCTAAAGCAGCAGCTAAAGGAGAGAAGAAAGATGCTAAAGCAGCAGCTAAACAATTGAAAGGTAAAGATAAAAGACTAGCTAAAAAAGCAGCTAGACAAGAATTTAAATCTGATAAAAAAGCTATAAAACAACAAAAAAGATCTGCTAAAAAAGCAAATAGAAAAGCTAAAAAAAGAGCAAAAAAAGGAAGAAAGTAAATGAGAAGATTAACTTCTAAAGACTTAAAAGAATTAAATTTACTTAAACATTATAGAATAATTAGAAAATGGGCTTGCAAAACAAGTAATCTAAACGATGCCGATTTAGAGCTGTTAGTTTATTTAGACGCAATAGAACATTTTACAAAAGATGATTATAAAAAAGGTACGTACTCATACAGTTGGGATAACAGGCGCTGGAACAGATTATTGAAACAAGGGTGGATTAACGTGTGGAGAGAAAGAAATCGCACAACTCAAAAATATCATATATATAAAGTTTCGTACAAGTGCAAACAACTAATAAGTCGTATGTACCGTATAATGTTAGGTGAAGAAGATATGCCTACTAAAAAACTAGAAAGTAATAATAAATATTCATGGAAGGTTACGGCAAGAGCTATATCCTTTGCTAATAAAGACAAAATATAAGACAATGGCTAAAAAATTTAAAGAAACATATCCAGAAGATATCCCTTCAATCAGCAGTATTAAATTACAAAATGCAGATGGAATAAACACAATAAACTCAATTACTAAAGAAAACAATAACAAAGGTAGTATTGAACAAACACAACAAGAACTTATGAATGACAAAGGATACGGAATAACAATGGTAGGTAAAAAAGGACATGCGTTCCCAATGCTCCAACCTGACCCAGTTGAAGAACAAAAAAAGAAAATGATGGAACAGCAAGGTATAGTAAAGCCAGAAAACAGAGCTGGTAGTGCTGAAGGTAGAAATATATTAGTAAATAATCCTAATAATCCTCAGCCAGCTAATAAAGTTTCTGCAAATGTTAATGGTAGAGAACAAATGTTTAATACTATGGCTAGTAACCCTGGTCAACCTTTTCCTGATGCTTCGACAACTCCACCAGCTCCTATATTTCCTAACCAACAAGGTAGTTTTGCTGCTTATGCTAATCCAAAGAGAGTTAGTGAAAATCTAAGTGGTGTAGACGTAGATGCTGAAGGTGGTTTAAAAGGTATAATGGACAAATTTAAAAAGAAAAGAAATACTAAAGTAGGTGATCCAGTAACTCCAGAGAAGCCAGAAGATCCTGCAATGTATGATGGACCTGAATTTAATGCTGGTTTAAAAAATGCAATGAAAGGTAAAGAAGGCAAATTTGCTGATATGGTTGCTGATGCGCCTGGTATGTATGATGGATTAAGTAAAACAACAGATCCACCTACAAAAGAAGAAAAAGCAAACAGTGGTATTAAACCCTTTTGGGGTATTGAAGAAAGAGGAGTTGAACCTTTTAAAGAAGATCCTGATGATTGGTCTGACGGCCCTGGTATGTATGATGGACTAAGTAAAAGAAAGAAAAAGAAAAGGGGTAAAGCTCCCCAGACTGGAAAACGTCTAGATGAAGGTGTGAATTTTGATAATTTTCCTCCTACAGAACTAGGAGTTGGCGGGGATGAAGAGGAAGACTTTGATTTTTCTATGTATAATAAAGCACCTGGAATGCATGAGAAACACACTCAAATAAGTAAAGCAAATGTTAACTCAGCTATGAGAGATGATGCGGCTCACGCTAGTTATTTAAAAAGAGATATTAACTACGACAATAGACATGGTGGTAGCAAAAAGCAAATGACAGCTGATGAAAGACATATTTCTAAGTTAGCTGGTGATATAAAATACGACGTAAAGAAAAAGAGAAAATACGACAACGTGTAAAAGTTAAAAAATAATACGTGATTATATATAGTACACGGATATTGTAAACAATTAAAAACAAAATTATGCCAAGTTACGGACAAAAACAAAAGCCAGCAGGTAAAAAGCTTGTATGCGGAAAGCCTATAGTAGGTACTAGAGTTATGAAATCAAACAACTCTACAATTACACCTACACTTAAAAGAATTGATAATGTGCCTTACAAAGGTAATCCAGCTTTATTAGCGCAAAGATGAATTCATTAGATGATTTAAAGCTGTATTGTTTAAATATAACATCAGCTACGGTTGTTAGTCTAGGTTGGCTAGAACCTGTATTATCTATACTACTGTTATTAACAACATTGGGTTATACTGCGCACAAGTGGTATTTATTAAAAAATAAAAAATGAGTAAACTGAGCAAACATATGCATAACGCTCCAGCATTTTTTGGCAGATCACCAGAGCAGAAAGCTAAAAAAAAAGCTGAAAAATTAAGAAAGAAAAGAGCTAAAAGTAATGAGATAGAAAACATGGGTCTTTTTGAAAAGAAACCTCTAAAAAAGCATAAACAAGACTACAAGTACCAAGTATGAGAAATATTAAAGAAATTATTATTCACTGCTCAGCTACTAGAGAAGGCCAAGATATAAGTGTTGACACTATAAGAAAGTGGCACGTTGAAGGTCGTGGCTGGTCAGATATAGGCTATCATTTCTACGTCGATATAAATGGAGATATACAGAAAGGTAGAGACATAGCTAAAATCGGGGCTCATTGTTCAGGACATAATCGTAATTCTATCGGTTTATGTTATTGTGGCGGAGTTGAGAAAGACGGTAAGACCCCGAAAGATACTAGAACACCAGAACAAAAAGAAGGTCTGTTACATGTGCTTAAAACATTGAAGGCGATGTATCCAGATGCTGTTATTTATTCACACAATGAGTTTGCTAACAAAGCATGCCCGTCATTTGATGCTACTAAGGAATATGAAGATCTCTGAAAACACTGAATTTAAGATTGATATAAAAACTGTAATTGGAATAATAATGTTTACTACTACAATAGTAGGCATGTATTATACTTTACAAGAAGATATAGCAGAAGCTAAAACTTTACCTCCTGTAGAAGTCTCTCGTTTAGAATATGAATTAAAAGAAGATTGGAACGAGAAAATGATCATGCAGTTAAAAGATAAAGTAGAGATGCTAGAGCAAACTCAAGATATATTAAAAGAAGAAGTTAATATAACTTCTAGTATGATTAAAGACGGAACAGAAGCTGATGGCAAGCTAGAGGAACTTAATAGACAGTTAGAAGAGTTACAAAACAAAAAGCCTAATACTAGAATTATAGTAAAAGAGGTTAAAGTAGATAAAAAAGGTAGAAAATTACAGTAATGGGTTTTAAAAGCGCAGCGCAAAGGAAAGCAGTGTGGGCTAGCAAAAATGAAAAAGGTTTAGCTATGTCAGAAAAAGTAGATAAAAAAGCAATGGCTTGCAATAAACCTCGTAAAACACCTACACATAGAACTAAATCTCATATAGTAAAAGCTTGTGAAGGTGGTAAAGAAAAGATTATTAGATTTGGCCAACAAGGCAAAGATGTTAACAAGGTTAGCGGTACAGCTGGTAAACCTAAAGAAGGGGAGTCTAAAAAAATGAAATCAAAACGTGCTAGTTTTAAAGCTAGACATGGCAAAAATATAGCTAAAGGTAAAATGTCTGCTGCCTATTGGGCGGACAAAGTTAAATGGTAAGATATGGAAACAGTTGGACTTGGAGATGTAGTGGAAAAATTTACTAAAGCTACTGGTATAAAAAAATTAGCTGATAAAATACCTGGAGGCTGTGGTTGTAAAGGTAGAAAAGAATTACTTAACGGAATTAGAGTTCCAAAAATAATATAAAGATATGGGTTTTAAATTAAGACAACCAATAAAGATTGATCCGGTAGCTAGGTACGAGGTTCCTTTTACTCCAGATAACATACCAGATAATAGCGGTTTAGTAGCTAGAGCAAATGACAACGGAAATATGATTGTTAATAAAAATATTCCTAAAAATTCTAAGCTTAGAAAAGTTGCAGAATCTCACGAGGATAATCACTTGAGAGCAATGATGGATGGTAAACTAGCTTATGATAATGATTCTGTTTATCATAACATGGACGGAAAAGGTATGAAAAAAACTTCAAGGTCTGAGTTTGATGAAAGTGATAGAACAACACCGTGGGAAGCGCCAGCTTATAAAGCAGGTGAAAGTATGGCTGAAGTAGATATGAGACCAAAGAAAGATAAACTTAATAGATCTAGTGATGTTAAGTCTGGTAATTTTGCTTTTGCGTTTAGAGAAATGAATAAGCCTCTTAGAAAGCAAGATCAAGAAACAGTATCTATGTCTGAGAACTTTGGTTCAGCTATGGTTAAGAAATTTGGCAAGGGTTTAAATTTGAAAACAAACGAAGGAGGACCCGGAGACAAAAAGAAAGAAACAGATGTAAGTGGAAACGAAACTGCTAATGTTTTAAAAGATAAAGTTCAAAATCTAGCCAACGAAAAATTAAAAAACATGGATTATCAATCGGAAGTTTTACCGGATGGTACAACTAGATATTTTAAACCTGAAGTAAGTGCAACAGAATCAAAAGTAATAGAAGGAAGAGGAGTTACTAAAAAAGCTGGAGGAAATGAAGAATATTTAGCTGGTTTCAAAAACAAAAAAGATAATGCTTTATATGAGCAGTACAAAGGAACAGAAGATGGACCAACTGGTAAACCTGGAACTAAAGAATATGCTTCATGGAAATCAACATTTGCAGGTTTTGGAGATAAAACTATAACAGAAACAGCCACTGCTAAGGACGAGTATTTTGAAAAACCAAAAGAAGGTCCAGATCCAAAAAAAGATCCAGATCCAGATCCAAAAAAAGTAGTTAATAAAGACTGTGGAAAAGGTATGAGATTTTCCAATAAGTACCAAAAGTGTGTTGAAGATAAAGGAAAACCAAAAATCAAAAAAAGAAAAGGAACTAAACCAAAGAAAATGTTTAGTACTTGTACTTCAGATGGTTGTTTTAACTTTTAAAAACTAATGGAAAATAAAAAAACATTTAAAGAAACTAAAATAGGAGCTTTTCTTTCTAGTAAAGCTCCTAAAGTATTGCAAGCTTTAGGAGATGTATTACCTAATCAAGGAACACTAGGTATAGTAAAAAATCTTATAACAAGTGATAATAAGATTAAGGCACTTGATAAAGAACAAGCTATGAAGCTTATAGATCAAGATATAGCTGAAATGAAAGAGGTATCTAGTAGGTGGAGATCTGATATGAAGTCAGACTCTTGGTTAAGTAAAAACACTAGACCTTTAGCTTTAATATTTTTAACTGCATCAGCTGTATTTATGATGGCTGTAGATTCTTTTCATTTACAATTTGATGTAGATGAAGCTTGGATAAACTTATTAAAAACATTGCTGGTAACAGTTTACGTAGCATACTTCGGAAGTCGTGGTGCTGAAAAAATAACAAAAATAAATAAATAAACATGAAAGGTTTAGAAGGAAATATGATGGCTCAACCAAGAGTGTTTGGCCACGATGCTAATATAGTTACAGTTGGTGAAATAAATATAAGAATACCAGCTATAGAAGCTGTTAATATAAACGCATCTGGAGCTAATTATGATCCAAGCGATGTTGGTGATACTTTAACTCAAGCATCATCTACCGGTAGTGGGTCAGGTATACAACTTAATATAACTGAAATATCAGCAGGTAAAACATTACAAGCTATAGATATTATAGCTGGGGGTAGTGGTTATGTACAAGGTGAAGTTATAACTTTAACAGCTGCCACTAGCGGTGGTACTGGAGCTACTTTACTAGTAGACAAAGAAGGTCTTACATTACCTAATCAATCAACTAAAGATAGAGGAGCTGTTATATATAATGGTAAATCTACAGCTCAAGACGTTGCTTTGTATACTGAAAATTATCGTTTAGTTACATTTAAAAACGTACAACCCGGAACTGTTGTAGGAGATAAAGTTCCAATATTAGCAAAAGCTGTTGCAAGCGGCACAGACTTAGTAGCTATTTATTAAATAAACAAAAACAAACAATTAAATTAAATCAAATGTCAAATATAAAAAATAGAGCTCTTGGTAAGGTTACTAAAGAAGAACTAAAAACTATTCAAGAGCAACAGCAGAAAGTAAATAATATTTTAGTAGAAATAGGTTATCAAGAATCAAAGAAGCATTCTTTGTTACATCATTTAGGTGATGCTAACACTACAATAGATGCAACAAAAAAAGATCTTCAAGAAAAATATGGTCATGTAGATATAGATCTGTCTACTGGTGATTGGAAAAGAAACAAAGATGTCAATAATAAGAAAAATTAGTATTGGCTCTGATTATAAAAATGATGCAATGCATTATTCTTTAGACCAAGAAGTATATGGTGGTCATACAATATCTAATATATTGTTTGACGATAAAGATAAATCATATAACATATTTATAAGTAAATCAAAAGAAATTTTGCCTTGGAAAAAATTCAATAGTAATATGGCTATTTCTGTTGAATATGATTTAAAGTACTAATGAACAGTTTATATCACTTTATTGTTAAACCATTAGATAAAAGATATGAAAACACTAAGTTAATTGGTGATAAAGAGTTAGTTATTAATTCTAATATAGAAAGTCATATCTTTGTAAGTAAAAAAGCAGTTGTAGTTTCAACTCCAGCTGCTTATAATACAAAAGTAAAAGTTGGTGATGAAATTTATATACATCACAATATAATGCGTAGATGGTACGATCAAAAAGGTAGAGAACGTAATAGCTCAACTTTTTTTAAAGATAATTTATACTTTGTATTACCTGATCAAATTTATATGTATAATTTAAAGTCACATTTAAATTATTGTTTTATAAAGCCTGTAAAAAATAAAAACATATTAGACAACAAAAAAGAACAACCTAATGTTGGTATAGTAAAATATAGTAATAGTTCTTTAGAAGCCTTAGGAATAACACCTGGGACACTTATAACGTTTACACCAAACTCTGAATTTGAGTTTATTATTGAAGATGAACGTTTATATTGTATGAAATCAAATGATATAGCATTAACTCATGAGTACGAAGGAAACGAGAAAGAATATAATCCAAGCTGGGCGAAAGGCGGTTGATGAGCTAATTAAAGTTGCTAAAGAAAAAATAATTACGCATACTGAAGATGATGTATCTACTGATAGGCTTAAAAATGCAGCAGCTACAAAAAAGCTTTGTATAATGGATGCTTTTGAAATACTACAACGTATAGAAGAAGAAGAAGAAAGAATTAACGACAAGCCAAAACAAGTTAAAGAGAAAAGAGTGCTTAAGTTTGCGGAAGGGAGAAGCAAGTGAGTTACAAACAAACTCTTTGGAAAGAATTAAAAGATATTGTAAACCCAAAAATACTATCTAAAAACAATAGATTTAAAAAATGGGAATATGGTTATAACGTAGAATACGATTTTATAGTAATAAGCAAAACTGGAAAAATTGGACAAATCATTGAAGTACAAAATCTCAGGATTGCTTTACCAGCAACAAATGAACCGTTTAAACGAAGCGAAAAAAAAGCAGAGCAATATTGGGAAAAAGCCGAATATCCAAAAGAATTAAGTAGAATTAAAAGTAGGTTTGACTGGGAGGAATATCCAGCTGAATTTAAAGAAAAGTGGTACGATTATATTGATAATGAATTTACTAGACGGGAACAAGGATTTTGCTTTTATAACAATGGCACTCCTACTTACATTACTGGCACTCATTACATGTACTTGCAGTGGTCAAAGATCGACATTGGAGCTCCAGAATACAGAGAGTCAAATAGATTATTCTTTATATTTTGGGAAGCATGCAAAGCAGATCACAGATCGTATGGTATTTGTTACCTTAAAAACAGAAGATCTGGATTTTCATTTATGTCCTCCGCCGAACTTGTTAACCAAGCCACAATATCTTCCGATGCTAGATTTGGTATATTGTCAAAATCTGGAGCAGATGCCAAAAAAATGTTTACAGATAAAGTTGTGCCTATCTCGGTTAACTATCCTTTCTTCTTTAAACCTATTCAAGATGGTATGGACAGGCCGAAAACTGAACTGGCATATCGTGTTCCTGCATCAAAACTTACTAGAAGAAAGCTTGAGTCTAATGAACAATTACAAGAACTAGATGGTCTTGATACAACTATTGACTGGAAAAATACTGGTGATAACTCTTACGATGGTGAAAAGCTAAAAATACTAGCTCATGATGAAAGTGGTAAATGGGAAAGACCTGATAATATATTAAACAACTGGAGAGTTACAAAAACCACATTAAGACTAGGATCAAGGGTTGTAGGTAAATGTATGATGGGCTCAACTTCAAATGCTTTAGATAAAGGTGGAGACAATTTCAAAAAATTATACAACAATTCAGACGTTACTAAAAGAAATAAAAATGGACAAACAGCTTCTGGGCTCTATAGCTTGTTCATACCTATGGAGTGGAACTACGAAGGATTCATGGATACTCATGGACTACCTATCTTCGTTGGAGGATCGAGTCCAGTCAAAAGTATTGATGGTTCAACAATTACAACAGGAGTCATTGAACACTGGGAAAACGAAGTCGAAGGTTTAAAGCATGATCAAGATGCTTTAAATGAATATTACAGACAGTTTCCAAGAACTGAAAAACACGCTTTCAGAGATGAAACAAAAGATAGCTTATTTAATCTAACTAAAATATATCAACAAATAGATTACAACGAAGAAATGAACCAGAAAGTAGGTGTTACCACTGGTAGCTTTCAATGGACGAATGGTATAAAAGATACTCAAGTTATTTTTTATCCAAATAAAAAAGGTAGATTTAATGTTTCTTGGATACCACCTGTTAATTTACAAAATAGCGTAATACTAAAAAATGGAATTAAACATCCAGCTAACGAACACATTGGAGCTTTTGGCTGTGATAGTTACGACATCAGCGGTACTGTGGATGGTAAAGGTTCTAAAGGAGCACTTCATGGATTGACAAAGTTTACAATGGATGAAGCTCCATCTAATATGTTTTTTTTAGAATATGTAGCTAGACCTGATACAGCTGAAATATTTTTTGAAGATGTATTAATGGCTTGTATATTTTATGGTATGCCTATACTTGCTGAAAATAATAAACCTAGATTGTTATATTATTTTAAACGTAGAGGTTATAGAGGTTTTTCAATGAATAGGCCTGATAAATTATTTAATAAGTTATCTCCAGCAGAAAGAGAAATAGGTGGAATACCAAACACTAGTGAAGATATTAAACAAGCACACGCAGCAGCAATTGAATATTACATTGAAAATTATGTAGGTGCTTTAGAACAAGGATATGGAAATATGTATTTCCAAAGAACTTTAGATGATTGGAGTAGGTTTAATATAAACAATAGAACAAAATATGATGCTTCTATTAGTTCTGGTTTAGCAGTAATGGCTTGTAATAAAAACAAGTATAGACCTATACCACTTAGAACTAAAAACGAAATTAACTTAGGAATAAGAAGATACAACAACGACGGATCTATGTCACAAATAATATAATGCATGAAGATAACAAATACTTATAGTTCTTTTCCAGATCAGGTTGTACCTGATGAGGTTAAAAAAAGCCTTGATTATGGAAAGCAAGTTGGTCAAGCTATAGAAGGCGATTGGTTTAGTGGAACTAGATCTGGGGTTGAAAATAGATTTAATAGCAATTACAACAATTTTAGAATGCGTAGATTATACGCTAGAGCAGAACAACCTGTACAAAAATACAAAGATGAAATGGCTATAAATGGTGATTTGTCTTATTTAAATTTGGACTGGAAGCCAGTACCTATAATACCTAAGTTTGTAGATATAGTTGTTAATGGTATGGATGATAAGTTGTACGATATAAAAGCTTATGCTCAAGATCCTGAATCAAGAAAAGTTAGATCTAAATATGCAGAAGACATATTAAGAGATATGCAAGCTAAAAAATTTCTAGAGTCTCTACAACAAGATTTAAGTTTGAATCTGTTTAACTCAACTAATCCAGCTGAGTTACCAGAAAACAAAGATGAACTAGACTTACACATGCAACTTAGCTATAAGCAAGCTTCAGAAATAGCTTGTGAAGAAGCTATAAACAATACTTTAGCTTATAACAAATACGATTTAACAAAGAAAAGAATTATTGAAGACTTAGTAGTATTAGGTATTGGAGCATCTAAAACAAATTGGAATAAATCAGAAGGTGTTACAGTAGAATACGTTGATCCTTCAAGAATGGTTCATTCATATAGTGAAGATCCAAACTTTGAAGACTTATGGTATTGTGGAGAAGTAAAACCTTTATCATTAGCAGAGTGTAAAAAACAATTTCCAGATTTAAACAATGAAGAACTAGAAAGGCTAGAACAATACCAAGGTAATAGTAGTTTTTTATACAATTGGAATGGTAGAAGAGATGGAAATGCTATATACATATTGTTCTTTGAATACAAAACTTATAGTGAGCAAGTTTTTAAAATAAAAAGAACTGCAACTGGTTTAGAAAAATCTTTAGAAAAACCTGATACTTTTAACCCTGAAGAAAATGATAATTTTGATAGAGTTAGTAGATCAATAGAAGTTTTATATAGCGGCGCAAAAGTTTTAGGATACGATATGATGCTAGAGTGGAAAATGGCAGAGAATATGACAAGACCTAAATCAAATTTAGTTAAAGTTAATATGAACTACAGTATATGTGCTCCTAGACTTTACCAAGGTAGAGTAGAATCTTTAGTTAGTAGAATGATGGGTTTTGCAGACATGATACAGTTAACTCATTTAAAAATACAACAAGTAATATCTAAAGTAATACCTGATGGCGTTTATTTAGATGTAGATGGTTTAGCGGAAGTAGATTTAGGTAATGGAACTAATTACAATGCTAAAGAAGCTTTAAACATGTATTTCCAAACAGGTAGTATTTTAGGTAGATCAATGACTACTGAAGGAGATCCTAATAGTGGAAGAATACCTATACAAGAACTTGTAAAAAGTGATGGTGGTAATAAAGTACAGTCTTTAATATCTACTTACCAGTATTATCTTCAAATGATAAGAGACGTTACTGGACTTAATGAAGCTAGAGATGGTAGTGTACCTAATTCTGATTCTTTAGTAGGTTTACAAAAGTTAGCAGCAGCTAATTCTAATACAGCTACTAAACACATTTTAAATGCTTATTTATATTTAACTGTTAAAACATGTGAGAACATAGTTTTAAGAACAGCTGATAGTATAGAGTTTGATTTAACTAAAGAAGCTTTAAAAAATAGCATATCAACTTGGAACGTAGGTCAACTAACTGATATTTCTCAAATACATTTAGCTGATTTTGGTATATACTTTGATTTAATACCAGATGAAAGAGAAAAAGAACAGTTAGAAGCTAACATACAAGCTGCTTTATCTAGTGGTAGTATAAACTTAGAAGATGCTATAGATATTAGACAAATTAATAACCTTAAGTTAGCTAATCAAATGATTAAGCTAAAACGTAAGAAAGCTGCAGAAGCCGCTCAAGCAGCATCACAAGCCAACATAGCTGCTCAAGGAGAAGCTAATGCAAAAGCTAGTGAAGCTGCAGCAATGTCTGAGGTTCAAAAACAACAAGCTATATTAGATACTAAACTTAAGTTTGAAAAAGGTAAGTCAGGTTATGAAATAGAAAAAATGAGAGTTGAATCTCAAATAAAGCGTGAGCTAATGGATCTAGAGTTTAATTA
>Ga0209337_1002188_pt1 | contig 14360 bp, 7 predicted proteins | sample LinPmetageLP53_FD_184044 | JGI IMG/M metagenome (GOLD analysis project Ga0209337, IMG submission 184044) | Marine viral communities from the Pacific Ocean - LP-53 (SPAdes) (version 2) | ecosystem: Environmental > Aquatic > Marine > Oceanic | place: Pacific Ocean | collected 2010-02-08
CTCAATCCGGAGCCTCTGATGCGCCCACTACAGCCCGTCAAGTTTTGGTGTCCGACACCGACAGGCATGTCATATGTCTGGGTGCCAACACTCTAGGGACCACGGCCCAGGACCTCTTGCTGGTTCGCTGGTCTGACCAGGAAAACTCCGTCGATTGGACCCCCAGAGTAACCAATACGGCGGGCGACCAGAAGTTATCCTCCGGTTCCGAAATTATTACAGGTATTGAGACCCGCCAGCAGATTTTGATATGGACGGACTCATCCTTGTACAGCATGAGGTTTGTCGGCCCGCCCTTTACGTTTTCCTTTAACCTTCTGGCGAACAACGTGTCGGTCATCTCGCCCAATGCCGTAGCGGCTATTGGAGATCGTGTTTTCTGGATGGACACGGAGAACTTCTTTATGTTCGCGGGCCAGATACAGACAATCCCCTGCACGGTCCTTAGATATGTCTTTGACGATATAAACCTCGACCAATCGTTGAAGTTCTTTGCCGGTGCAAACCGCATGTTTGACGAGGTGTTCTGGTTCTATTGCTCCTCCAGTAGCGACGATATAGACCGATATGCCAAGTACAACTACGCCGACAACACCTGGGACATTGGGTCCTTGTCACGGACTGCTTGGGTTGATTTTGGCTTACACAGCAAGCCTCGTGCGGCGGGAGTCGCGGAGAGCCTCAACTACATATATTCTCACGAAACAGGGACCACGGACGATGGGAGTGCCATGGAGCCCTTCATTGAATCCTCGGTGTTTTCCATTGGTGACGGCGAACAGTTTTCGTTTATAAGCCGCCTTATTCCTGACATAGACATAGCAAGTTCAGACGCCGCCACTGCCGTAAACTACGTGTTGAAGAGCCGGAACTTTCCGGGAGAGAGCCTTACTACGAACTCTACAAGTGCAGTTACAAGCACCACGGATCAGGCTTTTATACGGTCCCGTTCGCGGTCTTCGGTGCTTCGTGTCGAGAGTAGTGCGAGTGATGTGCAGTGGACCTTGGGCGATCTCCGGTTGGACATCCGTCCAGATGGCAGGCGCTAATGGCTCGGTTACTTGAAACGACACTTCCTTTGGTACAGCCGGAGTACGACTTTGAAACAATGATACGTCTGGTTAGTGACATAGAGAATGCCCTGACGAAGACAGACCTACCCGCTGTTATTAGCGGGGAAGATGATACCAACGGCTTGAACTGGTTTATGGACTGATGGCCTCTGCCTACAAAAACATCGTTACGACGGTTGGATCGACAGGCGATGTGACGGTTTACACCTGTCCGGCGGCCACTGTTGCCATGGTCAAGGACATTAACTTGTACAATAGCCATACAGGGTCAATAGTGGTATTATGCAAGATAACCGATAGCTCTGCTTCGGCTACGGTGACGCTACAGAAGGTGACGTTGGCTACATTAGCCTCCACCTCTGCATCCGCAGATGCATCTTTCTCCGGACCTTTTGTTCTGGAGACAGGTGACACGTTAATCTTTAATTGTGCCACGGCGGCAAAGATAATGGTCTTTGCAAATGTTTTGGAGCTTTCGTAATGCAACAGCAGACACATGAAGTTCTCACCAATGGTTTAGGGTCCTTCGCGCAGGTCTCCCCGGACTATGAGTTAGCCCCAGTAGGTCTCGCTTCCATGCGTCAGCAGGCGCAGCGCCTAGCCGAGCATGGCCGGAATGGTGACATTTATGTGGTTCACGCGGCTGAAGGTGAGACGGTTATTCCGGTAGAGGTTTTAGATGCAAATCCTATGGTTAAGGAATTGCTTTTTGAACAGATGCGCGACATGGGCTTGGACCCCGGTCGGTACATGGTCGGCAATGACCTGAACAGCCTAAATCCGGAAACCGGTATGCCGGAGTTCTTCTTCAAGAGCATTTTCAAAGGTATTGGGAAAGTTATTAAGAAGGTTGTTAAAGTTGTCAAAAAGGTAGCTCCTATTGTTCTTCCAATTGCCGCTGCCGCGTTCGGGATACCCTTCCTGGGCCCAGCCTTCGGAGCCGGTACGTTTGGCGCTAGCTTCGTAGGCAGTGGGATAGGCAGTCTTTTAGGCGGAGACTCAATCGGGACAGCCTTTAAAAAAGCGGTTATCGGAGGCGGTCTTGCTTCTTTAGGCGGCTTCGCTAAGGGCGCTCTTTCCCCTACAGGGACCGCATTAGGTGGTTTGGAAGGTAGCTTCACGGGATCCACGCCTGTGTTTGGGGCTCCAGGAACTGAGTTCGCAGGACAACGAATTGGCGAGAACGTTGCAGCTTCTCCATTCGGTGAAAAAAGCATCTTCGGTGCTTCCGATGCCTCAAGGGCAGGTGGAGAAGCATCCAATGTTCAGTTTGATAAAATCAAACAAGGTGATTTTTTCGAGGGCGCTACTCAAGGACTTACTGGAGAGACAGGCGAGGGCGCTCCCGGTTTCTTAAAAAACCCTAATATTAATCTTGCGAATTCTAACGCGATGGTTCTACCAGATAGGGTTCCTACACCAGAACCAGGAGGTACTTCAAGCACCCAAGACGGCTTTTTCGATAAGGTTGGCGACTACATGTTCCGAGGTGGTGACACAAAAGCTGCGATAGATGCTAGGATGGATGCTGCCGGACAACGTTATCTTGAGAGCACACTTAAAGGCGTGCGAACCCCGGCAGCTTATGAGGCGGCAAGAAATGCTGCGGGACCAGGAATGTTAGCTAAGTTTGGCCCTTCTGTGGCTCTCGGTCTTGGGGCCACGTATTTTGGCGGTGGTTTTGAAACCGGTAAAACCGGTGAGTCACCGGAGGCAAGGAAGGCCTATGATGAAAGATTCAACCAATTTAAGTACGGTACGGGTCTTAACCAAGTCTACAACAACAACGAGGACAACTTCGGAGTTAAGTTGTATTCCGAGGGTTTCCAACCAAGAAATAAAGAAGGACTACCAGTATATGACCTATACGGGCGGCCTATCATGCGGGCTGCGGCTGGAGGGGCGACCTTTGACCCCTTTAATTACACCGGGACCCCCTTAAATCGGGAATACACGCCGCCCATCCAGTACCAGGATTCCAGAAACATATTTAACCCTAATTTCAGCCCGCCTCCTGCTCCAGTGCCCACGTATCTGGGCTTCCGGTCCAGTTATGCGCCCCTGGATGTGGACCCGTATTACCAGTCGGGCTACACGCCAACGGCCTCTGACCCAAATGCGCCCCCCGTAGATTTGTTCAAACCATTCGACCCTAGTTTGGACGAAACCACGGGCGTAGCCACGGACGAAACCGCCACTTCGGGTATTGCATCCATTCCCGAGCCCGTAAAACCTTTGTTCTTCCTTGAAGAACAGCCAGACGATGAAGATGACGACGATCATACCGGAACTGAGGAAGACCAATCCGCAGGCTATAGTTTCGACGCCGAAACCGGCGGCGAAGCCGAAGCCAATGCCGTGGCCCAGGCCGAGGCCGAGGAAGCCCAGGCCCAGGCCGACGCCGAGGCAGCCGAAGCCGAAGCCAGTGCCCAGGAAGCCGAAGCCGAAGCCAGTGCCCAGGCAGCCGAAGCCGAGGCAGACGGCAATGAATCCCAAGACGCCAGCGAAGACAACGAAAACGACGACGACAACAACGAAAACGGCACCGAAAACGACGACGACGGCGAAGCCGACGGCGGTTACATAGGCACGGAGTTTCGTCCACGGGCCCAGATGCTGGTAGAAGGACCCGGCACTGAACGCTCGGACGACATCCCGGCCATGCTTTCGGACGGCGAATTTGTATTAAATGCACGATCTGTTCGCGGCGCAGACCCCACGGGCCAAGGAAACCGGTATTTAGGGGCTCAGAACCTGTATAGAATGATGCGAGACTTTGAGATGAGGGCCTAAGATGTCTGAAGGGGATGAAGGGTCAGAAGATAAAGGCGTGTCTCAGTCAGATGGAACTTGGAAAACCAGGAATCCAGCGCTTCATGGTACTCATTTTGGACCAATGGACTTTGATCCCGCAGCCTACCTAGCGGCCAATCCCGACATTGCAGGGTTAGGACCCCAGACAGGTTCCCAACAATTCGCTAACAACCCGTGGCTCCACTACAATAGATACGGGAGAGATGAAGGGCGAAAAGGGGGTGGTCCAAACTACGCTCCGCCAGGGACTACTCCGACGACAGGTGGCACTACGACAACAGGTGGCACTACGACGACAGGTGGCACTACGACGACAGGTGGCACTACGACAACAGGTGGCACTACGACGACAGGTGGCACTACGACAACAGGTGGCATTACGACAACACCCCTACTTTCAGGAAATGGCATGGCAGAAACAGAAAGAACAATTTCGGAATCCATCCAGCGGGAAGCCCCGGACATTGAGGCCTTCAAGCTAGGACTTTTGCAGTCTTCCCGAAACCTAGCTAACGTCCCGTTGCAGAACCGCCTTCCAAGGCAGAATATAGCGGGTCTCTCAAACCTTGAGAGAGGTGCCATTGCCGGTGCCGGTACTCAGGGGGGTATTGGCGGCTACCGAGGTCTGGCGCAGAGTGGGCGACAAACTTTAGGGGCGGGTCTTGGTGTATTCAACCAGGGTGTAGGGGCTCTGAGTTCTGCCGAAGGGCAACTGGGTTCGGCTGGCGGGAGATTTCAGGCAGGACCCGGTTACAACGCGCAAAGCTTTGGCGGAGGTCCAAACTACACCGCGCAGCAGTTTGGTGGAGCGCCGAGTTACACTGCACAGGGCTTTGACCCTAGCACAATTGCGCAGTTTCAGAACCCCTTTGAAGACCAAGCTGTACAACAGGCTTTGACAGATATCCGCAGGCAAGGTGATATTGCCACCAATCAACAAGACGCCGCTGCGGTGCAGGCAGGCGCTTTTGGCGGTTCCCGTCAGGGAATCCAAAGAACGGAGCTTGCCCGCAATGTTCTGGAGCAACAAGGACGGACAGCAGCGGGGATGCGTCAGGCAGGCTTTCAAAATGCGGCGCAGCAGGCGCAGCAGGCCTTTGAAGACTCCCAGAGGCGACAGCAGGCCGAGTCCCAGTTTGGAGCCCAGACGGGGCAGTTAGCGTTTGAGGACGCCCAGCGCAGAGCGCAATCCCAGGCCCAGTTCGGCACTCAAACGGGTTTGCAATCATTCGAGGAACAACAGCGTAGGGCGCAGGCCGAGTCTCAGTTTGGTACCCAAACGCAGCAGCAGGCCTTCGAGGCGGAAAGAAACCGCCAACTTCAAGCGGCGCAACAGTACCAAGGTATTGCAGGTCAGTATGGGAACCTGGGGCAAGCCGGTTCCAACGTCGGTATGCAGCAGCTTCAAGCGGCAGAACAAGCCCAGAATCAAGGGCTGAAAGAGATAGGTACTGCACAAACTTTAGGTGGGCTAGAGCGCACGCAGCAACAGGCTCAACTGGACAGCGATTACAACCTGAACCGCCAGCAGTTGTATGAGCCTTATACCCGACTGTCGTGGCTGAGTGACCAATATAAAGGCGCGCCTTCCTCCCAATCTAGTTTGGGTTCTATAACATCGCCTACTGCGGCCACCCCGTCGGCGGTACAACAAATCGGCGCAATAGGAACCGGAATTCTGGGCGCGGCTTCGGCAAGTAGATCCTTGTTCGGGTAGTACAAAAACGACGCTTTCTCCAAGGGAAACATAGCAATGAATAATGTTTACAACCGCCGCATGTTTAAGATGGCCCAAGGCGGAATGATGCCCCCTCCTGAAGAAGGGGTTGACATAGATTCTATGGCCCTGATGACACCAGAAGAAGAGGTCCAACTGGCTCAGTCGTCCGCCGAACTGCCGCGAGAGGTCTATGAAGAGGCCGACCAGGGTCTGCAAGAGTTGACGGGAGACATTCTGTCACAAGCCGTTCCCGAAGTGGCGCAAGAAGAAGCGCAGCGAAGTGCGCTCGCCTTGGACGGTGCGACCGACTTTAAGGGCGTTATGAACGCCGTCTGGGACGAAGACCTGGATATCCAGGCGTACCGGTCTCGCCTTGCAGAAGTGGTAGGACCTTCGGATGCGGAACAGACGCCAGAATCCGTTCTAGCCCTTGTGCAACCGACATTGCAGCTTGCACAACTAGACCGTGGTGTCGGAGCCCTTATGCAGGAAGAGTTAGCTGAAGTGGGTGGTTTACCGGGTGGCATAGCCGAACTAGCCACCAAGAGTGCCGTTGCGGATAGCATGGCTGCGGAGACGGGGGCCTTGGTTGATACCGTTGGCGGCATGTCTCAAGGGCCTATGCCCATGGACCAAGGTCAGGGTATAATGGCCCTTGGACCGGAGGCCTCTGGTATGGACCCGGCGGTATTACAAGCTATGATGCAAGGTGCAGGGCCCACGGGCCAAGGCACTGTTTAACAGGAGCTACTTATGGCTGACCCGTTTAATCCTGAAGATGTGGAGAAGTACAAACCCCTCTTTAAGCGCGAACAAAGCCCCAGAGTCTTTGGAACCCCGAAGGGTCTGGCTTCTTTGGAGGCGGAGAGGTCCGGTCTTGCGTCCTTTTTGGGAGTACCCGACTATGATGCGCAGCTTGAGAAGTCCCGCGAGGATGCAAAGCTACAGTTCTATCTTCAGATGGCGCAACGCGGTTTTGCGGCGGCGGGTGCCGCGCCACGGAGGGGTGAATCTACTGTAAGCACGTTATCGCGGGAGCTTTTCTCGCCTCTCGCTGGAGACGCCTCTAAGCTAGCCGGACAGTTTACAAAAGAAAAACGGGCAATAGACACGGCCAAAAAGGCTGGAGACAGGCAGATAAGGCTGGCTGCTTTGCAAAACGTGCAGAGCCGCCAAGATAAAGCTTACGAATACGATGCCGAGGCCACCGCCAAAGCTAGAAACCTTGTTATGCAACTGGCTAAGACCGACGACGAGGTCTCTACAAATTACACGGTAGCGGGCGAAAACGTTCCCGTGATTGTGCGTAAGGGCTACGATGGAGGGATTAAAGGTTTTTTTGAGATCGACGGAAAAACCCCTATAAAGCGCGATGCAGTCAAGGTCTTTAACGCGTCTAAAGCGAAACCCATAACATCGTGGATTACGGACGTCAAAGTTAAAGGACCCGAGGGCGCTTGGATAGATGCTCCGGGAACCCTTCGTATTGCTGATTCAACGGGTCAGAATTCAAGAGTAGTACACAAGGGCCTAACGCTAAATTTTAACGAATCCTCTAAAGGCTATAATGCAAAAATAGTAAATCCGGGTTCCAAAGATTCCCTTTATGTATCTCCAGTCATAGAGAAAGCTCTGCCAACTCAGAAACTAGCTAATCTTCTGGGCCTCAAAAATCTGGACCTCACTAAGACAATAACCCGAAACACCCATCGTCCAAAAGGTGACTCGGGTGCGCAGGCTTATTCCACTTTTACTATTGGCGGGGCTACCTACGACTTGCGTAAAATGGGTGATAGCATAAATGGCAAGCTCGTTCGCACTTACAACCCCGTTGCTCAAACAATCATAAAAGACGGCACGACGTATAACCTAGCGGAATTGACCACTTATGCGGACCCCAAAGACACAGCTAAAGACAAAGAAACCGACGCACAAAGAGCCACCGCCGCTAATGTCAAACTGCTATACAGCACTTTTGGCCCCGCTCAAGCGAGGACGAGGGGCCCAGGCATGCCTCTTACCGACCGCTCCGCCCTGATTTATAGACCAGAACTTGCAAACAAAAACAAGTTTCCGTTCATGGCCGTTGACCCGACGGCACCTAAAGACCGAAGCAAAGACATGGTCTTGCCCGAAAGATTTCAGACTATTATACGGGAAAAGATTAAAAGTGCTGCGAATCTAATTAAAGGCGAAACGGGTACTACGGGGGCGCTGGCGCGGGAAGGGCGAGCGGTGACGGCAGCCAATAGTGTTTTACGGCTTACGGGGGCTCTCTTGTATGGCGCTGAAGATGTGCCCGAAGTCAAATACACCAAGGAGGCCTTTCTTAGAAACCGTGCAGAACAAAAGGAAAATGTAAAAAATGTCGTCAAAGAATTAAGGGAGAACCCCGCCTCTAACCCGGCAGATATATACGCCTCAGTGGTTTATCCAACAAACGCGCAGCAAATTAACCAGACTCCTTATCGGGTCAAGATAGCAGCCAAACATTTTCCTGGAGCCATGGATACACTTCGAGCAGGTGACCCCAACCTCGGTATCAGGGGTGGGTACAATCCCGATAATGTTACAGACCGCATCAACATAGAGGCGGTCCTCGACAAAGTGTTGCTCAGACCCAACGATAGCCCAGAGCAGCACCGGGCGGTTATCCAAAATGCGGCTGCAAAACTGGCAGAGAAGCAGGAGGCGCTGCAATCTAAGACTACATCGCGCCACTACCAAGAAGAAGTTTCTTTGAGGTTGGCTCTGCGCCAAGCGCTCATAAACTTTAAAAACGCGAGCCGCAACACAAACATAGAGGGTTTTGCCACGGGAACTTTTGGCAGGTTTATGTCAGAAGCTGGCTGGGCAGAAGCACTTGCAGGGGACATGGCCCCGCATTGGACGGCTCTAACAGTGGCCTCGAACAGGTTATCCGAGGGCCTTTCCCGTAGACAGGGTAAAGAAGAGTTTGGCGATGACCGAATCAGTAACGCGGACGCGGAAGCCTATAAAAAACTTGTTGCAGACATTAGTAAGGGCAAGAATATAAACAAGCTTCTGATAGACCAGAACTTAGTTCGTCTTGAAAAAGAAATTGGAGGTATTGTTAAAAAATTCGGTGGGTCTACAGCCTTTGAAAAGGAAACTTTAGAAGAGGTAACCAGAATGGGTGTTGACCTTTCGGAGACCTCTACGAAAAATGGGTGGCACGGCCACGGTTTTTATGGGGGAACCCGGTTTAAAGCGACCGGCCAATTCGCGCCAACGCTGTCAAAGGCCACGAGGGAAGCTCTTAAGAGGGAAGGCGTCCTGAATGATAGCAAGTATCTCAACAGATATCAGGTTCCTACCGACAGTAAGCAAGATGGCTCTAATCCTACCTTTAGTGACAATACCAAGATAGAAAATTACTCGGAGGCTGAGTTATCCGAATATATCAAAAACGTCAAAAAAGGTCAGGATATAACCATCGAAGAAGCCAGAAAGCGTGTCTTAAATAGTATCACAGGTTATTATAAATATCTCGACACTCTGAGGAAATAGAGATGGCAGATACGAGCGAAGCAGAAGTACCGCAAGCAGAGCCGAGGGAGGATTTCCCGCAATCAGACGTTCCGACGTGGTTTAAGACTCCGCATACAGACGTTCGGGCTATTTTTATGGGGGCCGAGGGTTTTCACAATAATTACCGATTAGAGAACTCTGCTACGGGGAAAACAAAGGACATATCTAGTCCCTACGCCGAGGATGTCTTCAGGAGACATATGGACACGAGCAGCAACGGGACTTTTGGGACCACGCAGGGAATTGAGTTGGCTCAAAGGTTGTCTGAGGATTTCCTTAGTTTAGGAAACCAGGACCAAAGAGGCACCTATAATAGGGTATTGAAACCCGGTCTTCGGGGTCTGATTCCAGCCGCACCCGGAATATTTGGTGACACCGCCTCTTTGTTTTCCTATATGCCGGGTCCTAGAGAATTGATAGAGAAGGCCGTGGAGGCATACACGGGTGACACCCCAGAAAACCTGTCTCGACAACGAGCGCTTGAAAAAATAGCTCGCGAGGGGTACGCCAAAATAGACTCTAATGCCATGCGGGAAATGATTGAATTAGCGGCCCCGGAATATGACAAGTGGACCCAGGAGAACTGGGGTTTTAAAATTTTTAAGGATTACCTAGGCCTGGACTTTACCCCTGCACCAAGGGAGGATTCCATTGCCGAAAAAGCTCTCGCAGGGGCCATCGACTTGGGGATGCTGGGCGCTGTTCAGGCAAAATTTGCCGTAAGTGTTGCGGAACTGGGACAGGGCGCACTCCGTATTTTTAAGGGCCTTCTTAATAAAGAAGTCAGAGATGTCGGAGTACCTAGCGCAGAAAAATACCAAAATCTTATAGACATTGCCAAAAAAACGGATAGGAGTCTTATAGACAAAGCCGGGGAAGCTTATTCCCTCCGAAACCCCAAACAGTATGCAGGGGAGGTGGCTTTTGGAACGGCCTCCGCTGCGTCCTCGGAGGTGGCTTTGGCAGGCCTGGATAAGGTTGATCCGGAGGCGTCAGATTTCCTTAGAACGGCGGTCGCTCTGGGTACGGGCTTTACAGGTCCTTTAGTTATGCGGAGCGGCCTGACAGGTCTTCTTCAACTTCCGGGCATCCGGTCTATAGTAACACAGGGCGTAGTAGATCCCATACTTCGCCCCTATAGGTCAGCGGCAAGGTTCGTACAAAGAAAAGGTCTCGGGACAGGCCCTCTAAACCAAAAGGGTGTTCTTGAAACATCAGATATCTTGGCGGAGGCCTTAAGAAGCGGAAGGGGTGTAGATCAGGCCTCGGGTTTAGTTTTCACCACGTCGGAGCTTGCGCGAAGCGAGGCCAATATCCTTAGAGAAAAGGCTCGCATTGCTCGCGGCGAGTTAGAATCCATGGGACCAGACGCGGACCCAAAGGAAGTTGCTCGCCTAGAAGAATATATTAAAGTCACCGATGATCAAACCAGCAATCTAGGCCGCACCGCAACTTTTTATGAAAACGTACTCCGGGCCGGAATTAATGACCCCGACCTGAACGTCGCATCAAGGTTTTTTGAAGCGCAGGCTAAAGGCCTTGTGGACCGACGAGAACAGTTTTTCAACTACATTGAAAACACGTTTAAGAAAAATTTTGAGGACCTTGATTTTAATGGGGATAAAGGAGGCTCCAATAAAGAGTGGGACGCCGACTACGACGAGGCTATCAACAGTGGGAAGATTCCGAAGTACGAGCACACCCGGCGAAAGCTTGTTATGGAAGGACAGCCCCAGGGTGTAGCAGGTTCCGAGCGCAGCTTTTTGAATCCAGAGCTAGAGCAATCTGTAAATAACCTCAAAGCGGATCTTGGGAATAACATGCGTCAGACGTTAGAGTCGGCGCGGGAAGCGGCAGACGTACGCATAGAGTTCTGGAATAAAAAAATAGACCGTCTCTTGCGTAAGAGGGGTCTTAAATCAGTAGATGAACTAAGTTCCGCCGAGCAAATACATGTAGGCGATTTACTGCGAGGGCAGTACGCCGATGTGGCCCGGGAGTTCAGAGGCTTTGAGAAGGCCGTCTATGGCAGGGTAGCTGGAATAAATACAAAATCAGAAACCGATATAGTTTTCCCGGAAAACTCCGTGGGTTCCAACGGAGAACCCATCGCTGGAATGACTCCGTCAGAATGGGCCGCTAGCGAGATACGAAGCCTCACCAGAGCAGAGACGGCTAATCCCGCGAGAAACGCCAAAGAGATTGCCCAGATTGCCGGTGGGAACTCCATCTTAGCTGTTATTAAGAAGCAGCAGAGACAAGGAGAAGCCGCATCCGGGGCAGAAGGCCGGATTATCGACCTAGAAAGACAACTGAACACTTCGGTAGCAAAACGGGCGGAGCTTCAAAAAGCTGTAGACGAAAAACTCGGACAAGAGAGAATTGAGGTTGAAACAAAGACTCGGTCCCTTAATGATTTCATAGAGAGGGCAAAACAGAAAGTCCCTGTAGACGACGACAGCATCGTCCGTGCAATAGACGCTTTTGTAGGAGACCCCGAACTTAACTGGAGTCAAGTTGGGGTGGCTGAAGGTCGTGCGCCACGAGGGTATCAAACGGTTTTCAACCGTATAGCACAGCAGAAGAGGGCTATAGCCCGGTTGGGCGACGGCACCACAGCCTCCCCGGCAATCGAGGCCTTAGACAAAAAAATAGCCTCTTTAGACGAGAGTGCGAGCAAGGCCCAAAGTAAGATCGACGATATTACTTCAAGGTACCTGGGGGACAATGAGCCTCTTCTTTCTAACGGGAGACTAGACGGATCAACATCAGCCCAAGATGTTACTGATGTTGTTTCTGATATAGCGGCTGCTATGAGGAGCGAGCCGGACAAGAAAGGTATTCGTTACAGGAACCTTTTGCAGGCTAGAAAAGTAATAGAGCAGCTTGTTTCTACTGAGGTCTTCCCTGGTCTGGACTCTGTCAGCTTGGGCATTGCCAAGGAGGCCTCTATCATAAAGCACCGGGTGTTGGATGCTCAGGCCGAGAGCATGACTCGGCAGGGCAATAACTTTGTCACGGAGCCGGAGGTTCTTCCTAACATAACTTTACCCGCCGGAGCCTCCATCCGCGCCGGAGGTAGCGCTGTAAGAAAGCTTTGGGAAGCAACTATTGAGCTTCCTGACTATGTTACAATAAAAAAGAACGCAGATGACGTTGTCCAACTGGACGCCGAGGGCACTCCAATAGCTGTCTTTAACGAAGACCTTTTTGGCACCAGCGACAGTTCTATTTTAGACCGCCCGGGCTCTCCTTTTGTAAGGGTGTCTCAGGGCGAGATACCCGGCGGGCTCTCGCAACTACAAATACGTCCAGGGTCAGACCCGTCGCCCCGCGCGCTGAAACTTGCTGAGAACGTACTTCTTGAACGCATGGCGTTGCAATTTACAGGGGGGGTGGATTCCAAGTCTTTAGACTCTTTCCGGCAACAAAACAGATCGGTAATAAACTTCTTAGAATCTAATGAACGGCCTATTGTTCCAAGATTACTAAGTAAAGCCGACGGTCTTACTGAGCAAGTGTCGGCACTGAACAATCTCCTGAAAGACAAGGCCAAAACACAACTAACTGAATTGGTAAACAATGGCAGTATAAGCCTGAACGGCTCTACCATAGACGATTACGTAGATTATTTGGGGTTCCGTCGCAAACAATACGCTGAAAACTCTTTGTTTGCTCAAGTGATAAAAGCCGAACCCGGAGAAGCTGTTCGTAAACTTTTCGACACGGTCACAGATGCCAGTAACACACAGCCCAGAACACAAGTTAAAGAGTTTCTTTCAGTACTCGGCGACAACAAACAGGCGGGGGATGGGTTTAAGTCATCCGTAATTGCTGAAATCTTTCGTCGTTCCACAACTTCTAAGGATTCTCTACAAGTTACTGTTGGGGACCTTCGAGCCGGTGCTTTTGACCCGGTGTCCTTCCGGGAAACAATATCGGATCCCAGGGTCCGAACTATTATTCAAGAGGTCTTCCCCGACAACCCGGCCCTCCTTGATGGGTTGGATAAACTGGGCGAAGTTGCCTTTGAGCCTGGGCTAATGACCCGGAGCGGCGGAGGTGTTGAGACTAAGCTCGACATAAGAGATTCCCTAAACATGGAAGCTTGGGGGAATCTAGGCCGAATATTGGGTCTTCAGGCCGCAGAAAGAGTTGGTTTTATAAACAGTCTTGTTGCGGCAGGTGCGGGTGCTCGCTACCTCCGGGGCGTGGGTAAAAACATAACCGGGAATGTTATCAAAGATATTGTCATAGAGGCCGCCCTCTCTCCTCAAAAAGCAGTTGATCTAGGTAAGACGACGCTTGACTTAGGAACCGGGCTTGTAGACTCCTTTGCAAAATTCCTTGTAGACGTACCTAACTTGCCGAAAGCCGTGTATCGCGGGGTTACCAACAGGCCCGGTTCTGCACTTAGATTTATTGAAGAGACTTTAGACGAGGACGAGGGGGACGTCGGACCACAGGCCTCTCTGCAACAAGTAAGCCCTCCGGCTTACCGCAGCGCCTCCGCAGTACCGTTAAGGCAACCTATCTCCGCATCCGGGCTTTCTAACGCCAGCCCAGTGAGCCCTAGTCCTACGCAGGTTTCAATGGCCCCTCCACCACGGCCCACGGCCCAAGGAACTTCCTCCCAGGAAGTTATAGATCTTGGTCGAAAGTTGTTCGGTGCTAACGACACAGTTTTTGCTAACCAAGGCGGATACATAGGAAGACCTATGGAGCACTCCGGGATCATGTCCGTTCGCAACAAGCCAAGGCAGTTGGTAGGATGATACTCACCCAGCACTTTACCCTTGCGGAGCTTACAAAGTCGGAAACGGCCATTCGCAATGGCATAGTAAACACCCCCGACGAGCAGGCCATCACGAACCTGACATTGGTGTGCAACATAATACTGGAGCCCGTCCGGGAACATTACGGTATTCCGTTCTCACCAAACAGTGGCTTCCGATGCTTGGAACTGAACCGTGCCATTGGGTCGTCGGACAACTCTCAACATGTAGAGGGTAAGGCTGTAGACTTTGAGGTGCCCGGGATTGACAACAAAGAGGTCGCTCTATGGGTGAAAGAGAACTGCGTCTTCGACCAGATCATCCTGGAGTTCTACAAAGAAGGGCAGCCCTCCAGCGGTTGGGTCCATTGCAGTTACGACTTCCAGAAAGACCCGCAGCGGAAGTCGGCAAAAGTATTTGACGGCA
>Ga0209337_1002189_pt1 | contig 14353 bp, 17 predicted proteins | sample LinPmetageLP53_FD_184044 | JGI IMG/M metagenome (GOLD analysis project Ga0209337, IMG submission 184044) | Marine viral communities from the Pacific Ocean - LP-53 (SPAdes) (version 2) | ecosystem: Environmental > Aquatic > Marine > Oceanic | place: Pacific Ocean | collected 2010-02-08
ATGTGAGAATAAATCCACAGTTTTTGCTAAACTCTTCTATAAAACCACGCAAAGCAGGTTGCGTTGATTGTGGATTTAAATAGTCAGCTTCGTCAAGAATTACATACTTGCGATTACCATCCATAGAAACAGTGGATGCAAAGTTCTTAATCTTGTTACGGAGAACATCGATACCAGACTCTTCCGAACCATTTATCAACATATATGTAGCGCCCAACTGTTCTAATAAAGCTTTTGCAACTGTTGTTTTGCCAACACCAGCAGTACCAGTTAGTAACAAGTTGGGAACATCTTTTTTGTTTACAAACTCTTGGAAAGTTTGTTTTAAGTCTTTAGGGAGTATACACTCCTCAATAGTTAGGGGGCGGTATTTCTCCACCCATAACATTTCTTCCATAATATAATCCTAAAATTAGGCAGTTTCAAGTGCAATAAAATATTCAGTATCTCGGTTTACATTTGTAAATTTAGATATACCAGCTGATGATACTTCAACTTTATAATCACCAGATAATAGTTTTAGGTTTTCAACTTTAAAGTAACATTCAACAAGACTGTGTGATTCTTCAGACTCACCGACTTCAACCTTGAAACTATTTGATGTGGTATTTTTCCTATCTGTCACACTGATAAAGTATTTTTCTCCATCACAATACAAAACCATGTCTGGAGCGCCTAACACAGCAGATGCTTTCATAACTTGATTAAACACAGATTGAGTTAAAACAAATTCTGCATCAACATCAGGCATTGTTATTGATGTTTTTGGTGTTGTAACAACAGATGGGTCTGAATAAAAGTATTCAATGCCCTGACTACCCTCTGATATCTTAACACTTTTTTCACCAAAGTTTAAGTCTGGATCTTTAAACAAGGATAATGCAGACAAAAATTCATTCAAGTCATAAATTGCAAAGTCTGTTTCAAAAGTATCTGGCAACTTTGATGTTGACACAATATTTTTCATTTGGGACATTGTTGATATTGTATCACCAGCGGCAACCAACAGGTTTGCATTTATAGAGGAATAATTTTTTAATACCTCTTTTGTTTCATTACTAAGTTTCATCAGTTTCTCCCTTTAAAGAACTTTTTCTCAATGTTTTTGTACGGACATTATTCCACTCTTTTGGAGTGGCATAATCAATTGAAGACTTGTTAATATCAGAATGGGGTAAATCCTCAAAAACATAACCAGAATTATCACAGTATTCAGCGTAACAATCTTCTGGTATTTTGGACTTATCTTTTTCTTCATCATGGTCATGATTGTACAATGCAATTATACCATAGTGTAAAACTTTTAGCAAGTCTTTTCTGTTGCGGCCGTCCTTTTTACCGTATCTCTGAACATATTTCAAAACATTACCCAAAGCAAATCCTTCACCATGACCGCAGTCAATTATGAATTCTGTTGATTGGAATTTATTTTTGGAATAGTGTTCGCTATAAGTCGAATTGATATATGTACACAATTCAGTAATCAGTTGACCTTCGTTAAACTTATACTTACTTGCGTCAAAATCACCGACTGGTTTATCAGTCTTTTTCATAATATATATCCAGTTTTATTAGTTTCACATATTATACCAAAAAAGGAGGGGTTTGTCAACCCCCCCTCCGAATCTATTTTATTTTAATAGATCTTGGTTTCTTCTCTTCTGGGACAATGCGTTCCAAGAATATGGTCAGCATTCCATCTTGTAGAGAAGCATCATTTACTATAATGTCATCTGCGAGAGAAAACTTACGAGAGAATCCTCTGTTAGAAATACCATGATAAGTGGATTCATCAGTTAGATCTTCCTCATCCTTATCCTTTTTAATAGACTTAACGGATAGGAGACCGTCAGCTACTTGGATATCAATGTCACTTTTACTAAAACCAGCAATAGCCATTTCTATCACATATGAAAAATCATCTGTTTTTCTAATATTATAAGGTGGGTAGTTAGCAGGTTTGAGTTGTTGAGTGGTGAAGTTTAACAGTCGGTCGAAAGAACGGTCGTAACCTATTGTGTAAGGTGTTAACATGTTCGTATCAAACGCATTGAGAGCGTTTTGTAAAGTTCTAAGATTATTCATCATTAGTCTCCTTATTAATTAAGCAAGATTTATAAAAACCATTTTACCCTATTGGCATAAAGTGGTTTATTATTTATAACGACTTCAACTAAAAAAATATTTTTTTTTAAAAAAAAACGAGGGGTTTCCCCCTCGTAGTTTTAAGCTACTTCAGCAAACTGCAAAGCAGTGTCAAGTGCATTTAACTTAACTTTTCGGTTACGACCGTACCAAGACGATTGTAATCGAGAATCTGAAGTCCTACCCTGAAGGTGATCATTCATGTAAGTTACTGTGTTAAATGCTTGCCAAAATGAACCTCTCGCAAACTCAGCGCCAGGCTGGGTTTGTAAGTTTTCCATTGCGACACTAGCATTTCGAGAAGTGAAAGGAACTACTTTACCATTCCTAGCAATTTCAAGTTCATCAGCAGGACGACCAAATACCGTATTGAAGTATTGGATAACATTGGCATCTGTGTATCTTTTCTTACCAAGATACTCTGCCATTGTTTTGTACTGATCCATTTTTTCACGAGCAATACCCATCTGTTCTTTCACAGAATCAGCATCAAACGCTTTTCGGTGATTAACCGTAACCATTTGTTCTGACTCTCTAGAAAGAGACAAAGTTAAAGTATTATTACAAACAACTCTGATTGGTGTCATTCGGATATTAATCGCTTTACCAAACTGATGTGGATTGGTAAATAAGAAATAATTATCCGTTACATCGCCATCGAATAATTCAAAGGATTCGTTAGTCTTTGCAAGTGCCCATACCATTTGACCATCTTTCAATGATCCAGCAGTGTGCATCTCCATGTCTCCAGCTTTGACATATTCTTCAAAGAAGTTAAATGCCTCTGCGTTTTGAACAGGATTCCACCCTTTACCTACATTGGTAAGAACTGAGTTGTCTGAGGTTCGGATCAAAGACTGTTGACCTGTTGGGATTTTTTGATCACCAACCTCAACAAAAGAGTCTTTCTTTTCTACTTCCCAGTCAAGACCAGCTTCTACTAAAAACTCGTCTGGAGTTAGGTTAGGTTCTACTTTAGTACCGAGTCCATGCCAAGGCAATTGCCCTGCGTATGCCATTGTTTCTACTGCGTGTGTCATAATTTAAGTCCTATATCAATGATTAATGTATACATTATACATTGTTTTCATAACAAAGTCAAGCGTTTTTATCAAAAAATGTGAATTATTTACAGTTTTTTAATAAACTGCATTTCCAGCTTGAAGGACTGCAACACCAATTAATATATAAGGAATGCTTATAAAGGCTGCGATTTCAGCACAGAGTTTGCATTGTTCCCTTGATTCTTTTATCCAACTTACTATTTTTTCTTTCATTGACTGTTATCTCCTTTTATTGAAAATTTAAGCAAGATTTAACAGAATTGACCCAAAAATCGGCATCTTTCCTGTCACTTTTATTTATAAGACAAGTGTGTTAAATAGTAACACTTTTTAAAAAAAAATTAAAATTAAATTGCAATATGACTAAAGTTTTTAACTTTTTCAAACTTCAAGACACTTCTGAACTTCTCGATCAAAACGTCTTGTTTGTGACTGATGACAAACACGTTTTCGCTTTCAAATGTTTTAAGGATATTTAAAAAATCATCTGTTCCAGATCCATCTAGTGAACTGTCAAATATCTCGTCAAGTATCAATAGATTAGTATTAGTTGAATTTTTCATCTTTGCAATTGCTCTCCATGTAAACAGAAGAGCAAGATCTATTCTCATCTTTTCACCTTCAGAAAAATTAGAATAGGAAAACTCATCTCTAAATCTTGACTTTATTGTTTCGTTAAAGTTTTCGTCAAGATTAAAGTTTACAAAAAAGTCCATAGAACTAAGATATGTATTTACTAACTTATTCATGATAGGAAGGTACTGTTTAACTATTTTTGTTTTAATACCACTGTCTTGCAGGAGGTTTTTTGCCATATCATAGTATGTCATGTTTTCTTTTAGTAGTGATTTAGCACCATCTAATGTTTTTAAAACTTTTGAAAGTTCATTTAATTTGTTATGATCTTCTTTTGTTACATCACCAGACATAATGTCTTCTATTTCTGAAGTTAAGGATTCATTAAACTTTTCCAGTTGAGATATACTACTATTCAGTTTTACTATTTCAACCTCATTATCGTTAATAAACTTACCAACCTTTGAATATGAATTTAATTTTTCATTTATTTTCTTTAGTTGGTCAGTAGCATTTATTAAACCTTCACTATATTTTTTTACATTTTCTTCAGCTTCACTCAAAACAGACTTTTTAAAATCTTCTTCAATAGGTTGGTGACATGTAGGACAGTCATCATTACTATTATAGAAATCAACCATTTTTTGATTACCACTTTTCTTATCTTGTAGAGTAACCTTAAATCCCTTTATTTTTTCTTTTCTATCTTTACACTCTTCTTCACCAATTAGTTTTGACAACAAGTCTTTGTTTTTTCCTAACAAACCATTTATTTTAGATTTTCTAGAAACAACTTCTTCTTTGTTTTTTTCTCTGTTAGTTTTCTTCTGTTCTATAAGTGTATCTTTGTTGCCCTCTAAATCTTTGATGTACTTTTGTTGTAAGGATATTTTTTCTTTGTATAAGTCTAGTTGATACCGATTGTCATTGATGTCAGAACTCAGATCCTTCAGTCGGCCTTTAAGTATCATATTCATCAAAGAGAATATTCTTATGTCCAAGATGTCCTCTACGACCTCTCTACGCGCTTTGGCAGACAATTGCATAAAGGGGACAAAGGTTGAACTACCCAAAATAACAACTTGTGTGAACGACTTGTAGTTAAGTTTTAAGACCTGTTGTTCTAGGTGTTTTTGATAGTCTCTAGCTGAAGCATCTTGATTTATCATAACATCATCAACATACACCTCAAACTTGTTTGGTTTAATTGATCTAACCACTTTGACACTTTTATTTTGTGTCATAAACTCAACCTCAACCACGCAGTCTCTTTGGTTTATAGAGTTGAGAAGTTGAGTTTTACTTATGGGTCTAAATGGTTTTCCAAACAAACCAAAACAAAGAGCATCCAGAATTGTAGATTTTCCTGCTCCATTGTCACCGATAATAAGTGTTGATGGACTTCTATCCAATTGTATTTCTGTAAAATTATTACCAGTTGACAAAAAGTTCTTCCATCGAACGTATTTAAATGTTATCATATTTCTAAGTCAATCGCCTCAACATATAAAGATTTCATGGTATTTTTTAATCTGTTTTTATCAACGTCAATATCTAACTCGTCAACATATCTTTCTAAAAGTGTCATAGTGTCTTGTGAATTTTCAACAATTTCATCAGATACATTCCTTGCATCTAGCTCAGAAAAATCTTCGACTATTTTAACTTCGTGTGTTTTTTCTTCTAACAACCTTTCAACAAATCGATCAAACTGATATAAGTCTTTTTTGTTTACAACAATAAGTTTTACATACTTGTTCTCACAACTTTTTATGTCATATTTACTGTAATCATTTACTGAATCGTCATAGTATATCTTTTCAAATATAGTGTGAGGGTTTATAACTCTTTCTAATCCTCGTGTTTCTGTATCAAATACATGAAACCCCTTTTGACAATTATAGTCGCTCCATGTTATTTGATATGTGTTGCCAAGATAAAACACTTGACCATCATCAGATTTTTTATGGAAATGACCAGAGAATACTGTGTCGAACTTTTTAAATATATCTTTAGAATAACCATTCTCAGACTTGTGTCCAGAATGCATTTCAAAACCATTTATCTCAAGATGACCCATACATAATTGAGCTCTGGTCTCATCTATTTTTTCTATGGTGGAGTGATAATTTTCAGAGTTTATCCAAGGCACAAAGTGAATAGGAAATCCATCAAAGTCTACTGTTTCTGATTCAGAGTAATACTTAATTGTTGGATATCGACCACCAAGTAACTCTTCTATAGAATTTACTGCATTGGTATTTTTAAAATAAGTATCATGGTTACCAATGAGAATGTGCAGATCAATATTATTATCTGCAAATGGTTGTATGAACCTAGTTCTAAAGTCTTTAGCAATCTTATAAGAGACAAACTTACGTCTGTCCATTACATCACCCAAGTGAATGACTTTATCTATTTTGTTTTCTTTTAGATACGGAAAAAAAGTATTTTCCCAAAATTGATAAAAATATTCATTAAATGATAGGCTGTCGTTTCTTGCACCAAAGTGGGTGTCAGTTATTAACGCTATCTTCATTCATCACTCTTTTCATCTTCATCATAAAAGTTTTCTAAAGCTTTGGGTTTTTTCTTTTTCTTTTTAGGTTTATAAACATCCTCTTCTGGCAAGAAATTATTTTGTAAATATTCCGAATATCCATCACTCTGGTTACCCTGTTCAGATTCTTGAATAAGAGCATCAACACCCATGTTTTCTATAATTTTATTTTTTACATGAGATTGTTTCTTTTCTTTTTGAATTCTTCGAAGAAATGCATAATAGATAATTTGTGTGAAATATGCAAAAGGATTCTTTGACTTTTCTGGGTTAAAGTTTTTAACATATTGCAAACAGTTTTCTATACCATCACCAATCATTTCATCTCTATATGTGTAGTTAATGAAGTTTGGTCGATAAGACAGGTGTGTAGCAATCTTTAAAAAGCACTCGCCAATATAGTTTGTTACAGGAGGTTGTGGTTTACCTTCTAACTCAGCAGTTTTGACTAGTTCATTCCAATCAATAAGTGCTTGCAAAAACTCCTTATTGTTGACGTAGTGGGGTTTTTTAGGTTTTTCTTTTTTGGATGCCATGATTAAGTTTTCCCTTTATATTGTGTGATATGATACCACAATAAAGTTGATTTGTCAAGTAAAAATATTGGTCGGGAATGAAGGACTTGAACCTTCGACCCCCTGCTCCCAAAGCAGGTGCTCTGCCAGACTGAGCTAATCCCCGACTTATAATATAAATTAAAGCTTGACAAAATTGCTTTGGGTCTGTATAATACTGTATGTCGCTTTTAGAAATACCTTTAATGTATTTTGTTAGAAGGTTCTGAGTAATCAGACCATTCCTCATTAGATATCTCATCTAACTCTTCATCAGAAGGTTCTAAAGACTTTCTTATAACTAGTGTCTTCATGCAGTACATGTAAAACTTTTCGACATGTTCAGATGCATCACACATAGATATAATACTTGATTTGTTAATAATACATATGTTGTCTTCACTAAATGCCATCCATCTAGAAAGACCCATAGATTCATGATTATCATTATCCTCCGAGTAAAGCTTTACTTTTAAAGGATCTTTGGCTTCTAGAAAGTCTTGATCAGAAACCTTTAACTTAGTAATTATATCTTCACCAGTAGACAGTTTTATTACTTTAAGATCATTCATTCCTTTTTAACTCCTGTAGTCCAGTTTAAAGCAGCTGACTCTGCATAAGCTAGACTTTTTGTTGGATAGAACTCATCAAACTGAAATATTTGGTTCTGGTAATAACGACAACCAAAATGCATCTTTCTATTAGCATCTATCTTCTGGAATATATGTGCTTGAAGTCGACTGTCGTCAGAAGTATAGATATCCAATATTTTATCAACATACATCATAGTTGTACTTTTCATATTATCTCTCACTCAATAGGTATTTTTTTGATTTCATAATCAAACTGTTCTTCATTGTATATATTTATTCGTTCCATAAAATGTCTTAAAGTAAAATTTTGATTGTTCTTATAGGTAAAGTCATCAGAAATATCATAAAGAGTGGCTACATCTTTATTCTCATTTTTACGCAAAGACCTTCCGATTGATTGCAAGACCCGTATTCTAGATTTTGATGGACTGCTGAACACGATATTGTGCAGATTACGAATATTAATACCAGTAGAAAACGTGCCATACGATGCGACAATAACCGCATCCCTTTCAAGCTCTGTAATCCCACGAATGTCCTCCCTTGTTTGAGTATCAGTTCCACCATAAACATAAAACACTTTCCTGTTCTCGTCTAAAGCATTTTTTATATCACTATACAACACATCACCATGTTTTTCAACATATTGAAACAATACAAGTGTATTACCTTTTAAATGATTTGTCAAGTCAGTTATAAACTTATTTCTTCTACCATCCCTTACAATCAGATCAACCTCATCCTGATAGTTTAAACCATTCATGTATTTGCAGTCTGATTCAGGATACTTAAGCACCAAACACTTAATGTTTAACTTAGCAAGCGTTTTATTATCCATTAAGTTTTTTGTAGTGGTAACACGTTTAACAGAGCCAAACAGACCCTCTAGTATCAATCTATGAGTCTGAGTTCCGTCTAAAGTTCCTGTAAATCCATGACGGTACTTACATTGATACATTTTATTCATGATACCAGTCAAAGACTTAGATTTAAAATTATGAACCTCATCACCAAGAATACAACTGAACTGTTCAAACCATTTTTTTGGCATTTTATACAATGATTGCCAAGTTGATATAGTCACAGGTTTAGTTATCTGTTTTGTATGTCCTTGATATATTTTTTGCATACCAGACTCAGAATAACCATAATCAACAAAATCAGAATGCATCTGTTCAACAAGAGATGTTGTAGGAACAAGAATAAGTATCTTCTTAGTATTGATCATTGACAAGTACCAAGACGTAATCAAGTATATTATTAAAGACTTACCTGAAGCAGTAGGGGAGAGAAGCAAAGAGCGGTTTGTTCTAATAGCATGGTGAACCGCATCCACTTGGTAGTCCCTAGCCTCAATACTCTGACCTTTAGACTTAGGGTTAACTCTCTTAATAAATGTTTTAGTGTCGTTTCTTGAGATATTGTTTGCATTGTTAATGTCTCCTGTGTATTGTATTTTTAAATCATTTCTATTTGCGAACTCTTCTATGTAAGGCAACAAACCAACATAGATTTCACCGTTAACCTGAGAGTATAATCTGATTTTTCCGTCCCAGTGTCTACTTTTATATTGAGGCATAAACTTAGCGCCAGGCACATCAAAAGTAAAGAAATCAGAAAGTTCCCTAGACATACTCTTATCTACTTTCACCGTCAAATATACTTCATCTTTTTTAGATATAATCATAAAAACTTAGGCCCAAGAACCCACCCAACTAGGGATTTTCTAACACCACCAGTCACAGGTCTTACTCTGTGAAAATAATCTGACTGAAAAAATACACCTTGACCTTTTTGTGCATCTATGGTATCATAGCGCACATCTTTGTTAGGGTTTCCAGTTTCTAGGTCAAAGTCACCACCATTAAAGTCGTCATTAAGAATAATTGAAAAACTTACCTTTCTAACCCTATTGTCTGAATAAGGTGTACTGTGTTGGTCAACATGCCAATCAAACTCTCCACCTTCATAGTACTCTGTGTATTGAAGAGGTTCTATTTCATCTATTTCAAAGTCCCACCCACATCTCCTATTGACATATTGTGCAACTAATAAATACTCATTTAATATATCTCTGTCACTTATCCACATCCCAACTGAACTTCTCTTAGAGAATCCTGTAGGATCAACTATTTTTGAGTCTTTTAGTTCTCCACTCTGAACAAGAGATAAAGTATCTTCTATTAACTTACTCTCAATACCTTCAACTCTGTGGGACAAACCATATCTCACAAAGCACCGTCCATAAATCTTTTCCAGTCAACTGCATTCTTTATCTGAAACCCACGATTATTAATCATCTTACAAGCTTTTTCTGCGGTATCTACCATAGTTTTTCTATATTCTATTTTTAAGTTAGAATCTATAACCTCTTCATCACTTTGAATGTAAAGATCTACGTCTTGTTTTAAGATTTTAAGGTCAAAGGGTTTTTGTTGATAAACTATAGGGTCGGACTTTCCTGTGTAGTATTCCCACTTAGACCGAAGAAGTTTACGATGTTCAGACTCAGATTGTTTTAATAACAAACTCCATCTGTTGTGAATGGTAAGATATTTACCATATAGTTGAGGTATTTTTAAAGACTCTATATCTAGAGATGTGTCGTCCATTTTCGAGTCTTTCAGAAACTCAGACTCTAATTCTTCTAAAGTCATAATATAATCCTAATTCAAAAGAAATATTTATAAGGTAAATATTTCGTATATTTTGTACGCAAATGTACATGTTGCAGTTAAGTATGTAATATCAGATTCTTGTTGATTATACTGTAAACCACTCAGAGATATTGGATAAACATCAGCAAACCTTGCCTCTACAACGGGGTTGTTTTTACTAGAAGTTACTGTGAGAGTTGCATCACCGTACATTGCTGTATCTGCAACACCTGAGCCTGGCTTAGTAGCTTCACCCTTTACTGGTGTTCCAGTTGGAAATGAAGTGTTGGAACTTCTAAACGATTCAAATTGTGTTCTCGCTTTTGGGAATCCTATGCCTACCATCCAATTGTGTAATTCAATATAGTTTTCTAATTTTTCATCAACAAGAAATGTTATCTCTAAGTTTTCAAATGTCATCTGGTCACCCTGTAAAGATATCTCTTTAAATGGTGTAGAGAAGGTAGACTCACCTAAACTAACCGCAGGCAAGTTTGCAGCTACCGTAAAGAATTCCACTTTGGGTAATTGGGTAATACCAAACTTAAACTTAGTTGGATCTGCGTAATCCAGTTCAGTTGGTTGTCTTGATAACATGTTTGTTCTTATTGACATAATAGTATTTATAAGGATAAAAAAAAGGGAATCCGAAGATTCCCTTTAAAAGATGGTTGGTTGACCAACTCTTTTTTTTATTACATAAGGTTGTTAACTCGAACTCTACGATAGTATCTGTTCTCATTAGCGCCAGGCTTAACATCTGTTGATGTTCCAGTCGCAAATGGGTTCATAGCAAGACCGTATCGAGTTTTGAAACCAATTTTAGGTTGGAAACTGTTTTCGCCAACCGCACGAACCATTTGTAGAGGAACGTATGGGCAGTAGAAAAGACCTGCGTCATAAGGTGAAGTACCTTTATAACCAACAACAAAGTATTGAGCAGCTGCATTGTTAGCAGCATATGGATCAATATAAACTTTGTACTTACCGTTTAATACACCAGCGAATGTGTTACCAGTGTCATCAATTTGTAAGTTGTTGTTTAAAGCAGGAGTGTAATCTAAAACACCAGCCATTTGAAGTGCAGATGCAACATCAGATGAAGTGATGATTAAGTTACCGCGACCTCTACGAGTTCTTTGTGCGATAACATTAGCTTCACGTTCAACTTGGAACATCAAACCTTTAAACTTCTCAACAGACCAACGACCATTAGAGTCAGTATCTAAGTCAAAGACACCAGCAGTAGTAGTGTTAGCACCAGCACCTTTCTCAGCAGAAACGTAGATAGTACGAATTACTTCTCTGTTGATTTCTGAAAGGATTTCGGTTGATAAGATGTTAGAAAGTTCTGTTTCTGCGTCAAGACCATGAATTGCTTTAAGATCTTGTGCAAGTTCCATTGAGTACTCAGCTTTTAAAGCACGAGTAGTTGCAGTAACAGTTGCTTTGTCGATTGAAAATGCCATTTGAGCAAATGAGTTACCAGCTGCATCACCTAATGCTTCACCTTCAGCAGTAGTCATACCACCACCAGTTACAGTACCGAAAGTATCAGCACCACCAGTTGTGTATGCGCCAGCAGGTGCATCATTAAGAACGCCAGGATCTGTACCAGAAGCAGATGAACTGTTAAGGTCACCAGCTTGGTCATCATTTGAGTAACCAACTTCTGCTTCATCAAACAATGCTTCTCCATCGGCATCAATAACACCTGTTGTAGATACATATTTTGCTTTCATAGCAAAGATAAGACCAGTAGGGCCAGTCATTGGTTGTACAGAACAAACGTCATATGCAATCAAGTTAGGAAGAGCGCGTCTTACCAAAGAGATTAACACAGGATCGTAGTTAGAAACATTAGTAGCTGCGTTGACAGGAGCAGCTTCAGTCATGAAGGCTGCGTCTTCACGCATTGCTTTTTCTTGGTTTTCTAAGATAACAGAAGTAACGGCTCGTCTGTAAGAATCCTTGATCTCAGGGAGTTCAGGGTGTTCTAAAACTGGCTGCCATTTTTCCTGTAAGTTTTCTGATTGGAACATTTTTTGTTCTCCTTATAGGGTATTAGTTATATTTATCATTATTTACTTTTTAACGGATTTGAAAGAGTTAAATGCGGAAGCATTTGTTCTTTCAATAGCGGACATGTATGCAGCCATAGAACCGCTTACATCAATCTCTTCTGTTCCACTTTCTTCAACAAATGTTTCTGTTTCAGAATGTGGTGTTGTCTTAGGAAAATAATTTCCTTTTAAAGTGTTAAGTTTTTCAGTGAAAGATTCTTCATCTGTAAACTCAACATCTTCCACTAGACCCTTGAACTTCTCTGATTCTGTGTCAGCAAGGTCTGATGAAACTTCTGTAATAACTGATTCACGAACCAAAGAACTTTTCTCTTGATTCATTTCAGTTAATTTATCAATTGACTCATTAAGTTTTTCTTCTAACTCATCAATTCTAGTTGCTTGAGATTCGAGTACGTCATACTTCTCGTCAGGAACATCAATATAGTGTTCCTCAAATAATGATTTTAGACCACTAATAAAGTCTTCGGCAATTTCACCTTTAAGACCACGTTCAATAGCAAGTTCATTTTCTTTAACCCACTCCTGAACAACGTAGTCAAGATAAGCATCAACTTTTTCAGTCAATTGAGTTTTGAAAGATTCTACTTCTTCAGCAATTTCAGTTGATTTAGATTCTTCGATTCTTTCAATCTCTGAACGAATTTTAGATTTGACAGCAGATTCAAAGATAATGGAAGCTTTTTCTTTAAACTCTTCTGAAAGATCTTCACCAGAAGTAAGAGCTTCAACATCTTCTTGAACACTGATTTCAGAAAGTCTTTCTTCGAAAGTAGACTCATCAAACTCTGAATCTTCTTTGACTTCTTTCTTATCACCATGAGCCATTTCATGATATGAAGCTGCTAAGTCTTTAACTTCTTTAGCATTCATTTTCTTCATCATGTCATTCATGGCGTTAATAGCAGCACTTTTAGTACCGTAATTTTTCTTCTCAGACTTCTCTTCGGAATCATCTTCCTCTTCGTCATCTTCGTGTTCGCCTTCTTTTAACTTCTTAGGCGATTGATCGCCATCGTTCTTTGATGCTGACTTAGAACTATCTTTCTTGACACCTTTACTGGCATCAGGAAGTTTGTCTTCTGGACTGGTCACAGCTTTACCTAAATCTTCTGCGTCACCACCTTTTTGCATTGGTTCAGATTTACCTTTACCATCGGCAGATCTCGCAGCTTCATCTAGTTCAGCTATAATTTCAGTCTCTAAGTCCTCAATTGTCTTATCTAAATCTGTTGACATTGGGTGTCTCCTGTTAATTTTGGGTTCTTGAAGTATATTTATAATATTATAAGTTTTTAAGGAATTTTGCAAAGGCTAATGACTGATAGTTTGTCATTTTTTTCCGCACGCCTGTTTCAATTTCCTCTTTGATGTTCGCAACTTCAACTTCCTTCAACAGACCATTATCCCAAATCCACTCTTTACCTTCCATAATACCTTGAACGAAAGCTTGGGGTGCAGATGGGTCAGCAACGATGTCGGCTGCTGTTGCGAGATAAAAATCGTCTTTAACATAATTTGTACCACCACGTTGTTGTAAACTGCCCATTCCTCTGGAGGAAACTGCAAGTTTACCACCGTCTTCCATTATGCTAGAAACGATATTGCCCATTGGAGTAGACATTATTTTTGCCTCACCAATGAAATTCTTTCCGTCTGGATATAGATCAGTAACCATGTGGGATACTCTTTCCAGATTAACGGTTGGGCCATCAGGATGACCAAGTTCACCATATGCACGATTATCATCGATAAACTGTTTTTTATATCTATTGACTTCTTTTTGTAAAACTTCAAAAGGATAAACGCGGCCGTTTCTATTCTTCATGTCTGCTTGAAGAAATATCCCCTTGATCTTGTAATTCTTTTTACCGTCTTTATTTTCTTCGGTAATGTATTCTACGTTTTCTAATTGTTCTGATATAAGTTTCATATGATTATCCGATAAAAGCAACTTCTTCTACAAGGATGTGGCAATCGTTCGAACCACCACCTGTACTATTAATTGCAGAAACAGTATAGTTAGTTAATCCTCTGTCGTAAGTTAAAAAACCAAACCTACCTACTGAGTTACCTGATCCGCCACCACCTTCTAATCTGAGAGAACCTATTCCATCTTC
>Ga0209337_1002190_pt1 | contig 14350 bp, 16 predicted proteins | sample LinPmetageLP53_FD_184044 | JGI IMG/M metagenome (GOLD analysis project Ga0209337, IMG submission 184044) | Marine viral communities from the Pacific Ocean - LP-53 (SPAdes) (version 2) | ecosystem: Environmental > Aquatic > Marine > Oceanic | place: Pacific Ocean | collected 2010-02-08
AATGACACAAACATTCTCTTTATCAACGACACAAGCAGTTATTGATGATAAGGTAGACAAGTTAGAAAGAGCAACAGAGAAACTTCGTGAACAGATGGATGAGATGTTAAAAGTAGATGAAGAGATTTTGGAGCAACACGAATCTTTATATGATGCTCTAAAAAGTAATCAACCTTCATCCTCTTACAATTATTAGGAGTTAGTATGAATGGAATGAAAGTACCTCTAGCGATAGTAATGGCAATAGCTATTCAAGCTGGAGCAATGCTTTGGTATGTAAGTGGTATAGATCATAGAGTAAATACTATGTATACAGAGTACCAACAGTCCAATCAGAAAGCAGTTATAGAAAACCAAGTGCGTATGGAAATGAATCTTCAACAAGTTATGAAGGCACTTACAATCACAGCATTACAAGTTGATAGCCTTACAACTATTTCAGAGAAACTAAAAAAGTCTAATGCTACATTAGTAAAACAGAATAAGCAGATTAAGACTCAACTAAATAATATTAAGAAACAAATTAATCAAAGTAAGACTAAGAAAAAGAAGAAGAAAGAAACACCTAAGAAGCTAGGCTGATGGCAAACGGAATAGATTTAACTGAAAGTTCTAAAGTTAATTTAGATGTAAAAACCTTAGTAGGTATTATTTTTCTTGTACTAGCTATGGGTGGTGGCTATGTTACATTACAAGGTCAGATAGCAGCACTACAATTAGATGTTGTTAGATTACAAGACCAGCAAAAGATGAATACAGAATTCAGAATCAAATGGCCCAGAGGAGAACTCGGTGCTCTGCCAGATGATGCTAAACAAGACTTAAAGATTGAATACCTACAGAAAGAAGTTGAGGGTTTACAAGATGACTTTGAAGAACTTGAAAAGGAAATACAATGAGTAAGCCAATAATAGCATTAATAGTTGCAGGTGTGATTCTTTTCATAACAGCGATGGTAATAGGTGTAGAAGCCTTGATGTGTACTCCACCCTGTGTATGACAGATATAGAAAGGTCTACTTCTAGGTGGCGATGGACTGCATTAATAATATACTTACTAATTTGCTTTTACGATTTTCTATTTGTGCCAATTTGGTACGGACTTAATAGACCAGACATCTCACAGTTTATGGACATAATAAATTCAACAGAGGACACATTAGTACAGATGGAATTAATGAAGAAACTTACAGGACAGCACAATCCTTTCACTCTAATGGGTGGTGGATTATTTCACCTAGCCTTTGGTGCAATACTTACAGGTAGTGCAATTGGCTCAAACAAATAGGATAGGTATGTTAGATTATGAAGATAGAGTGGCACGCATAGAAACTACAATAGACAGACACGACTCTCAGATAACCAAGCTGTTTAGTAGAATTGATGAAACTAATAAGTGTATTCAAAAGATTAATAATAGTATGTTGCAAGTTAAGTGGAGTGTCTATGGTGCTATTGGTTTCTATATTGTTACTCAGATTGGACTTCTTGAAGCAATTAGGATAGCAGTATGATAGCATTACTTACAAACGTAGCACCAATAGCATTAGGCTTTATAGCTAAGTTGTTTGCACTTAAAAGTCAGGCAGCATCAGAAAACCAAAAGCTGATGATACAGAACTTACAAGTTCGTAATGATTCTATTAATCAAGCTAGAGATAGAGCAGATAAAGAAAGTCCTATGGCTGCACTTAATAGAAGAGTAATTATATTTGTAATACTAGCATTAATTATATTCACTCAAGTAGCTCCAGTATGGTTTGATGTACCAACAGTTATACCTACTATAATAGAAGGCACTAAAATATTAGGATTTCAACTAACACCAGATGTTATAGAGTACGTTACAATACAGGCAGGCTCAGTATTGAAGATGGATGAAATCTTCGGATGGGCTACTATGATTATAGAGTTCTATTTCGGAGCACAATTAGCAAAAGGAAAATAATATGGCATTAGAATCAACAACATATATAGATGGATTAGTAGCAACAAATCCTACAGGCACAGATGCAAGGAGTCAAGGTGATGACCACATAAGGCTAGTTAAGTCTGCTGTCAGAACTACCTTTCCTAATATTGCTGGTGCTGTAACAGCTACACACACAGAATTAAATTTAATAGACGGTTATACTGGAACAACAGCAGAGCTAAACTATAATGATGTACCAACTCTAGGAACAGTAGAGGCATCAAGAACAGTTACTGCTGATGCTGTAGGTACAACTACTAACTTAAAGACTAAGAAGCAGACAGAGATTGTCAATGCTGTGGGTACAGTTAGTACCGCAACAGCAATTAACTTCGCACTAGGTAATGTAGTTACTGCGGTACTTGCTAGTGGTGGTTCATTCACAATAAGTAACGCACCTACTTCTGGTATATATGGTAAGTTTAAATTTATATTAACTAATGGTGGTACAGTAACAGACCCTTGGCACGCAAGTGTTAAGTTTGCTGGTGGTACTACTCCTACATTAACTACAAGTGGTGTAGACATTCTTACTTTTGAAACTATTGACAACGGAGCTACTTGGTTTGCAGTTGTTGAAGGTTTGGATATGAAGTAATATGGCAAAAACAGAAGTAACAGTATTGAATCCAACAGGTATTAATAAGGATATTAGTCCTTATGAATCACCGAAGGATAAGTGGTCTGATGGAAACAACATATCCTTCGATAATGAAAAGACTGCAAAAGTAAAAGGACACCTACAGGTATTTGGTACACCTACTGTAGCACCTTACTGGTTAATGCCATTTGATACTATTAGCACCAACTCTTGGATTTATCCTGGACTGGCTAAAGTATATAGAGTACATACATCTGGTACAACTACTACACATACTGACCTTACAAGGACATCTGGTGGTGACTATAGTGCAACTGCAGGTAGTGGTTGGAATGGTGGTGTATTAGGTGGTATAGCCATACTTAATAATGGTGTTGATGAACCACAGTTTATGGGCACAGCATCTGGTGCAAAACTTGCAAACCTAACCAATTGGTTGAGTAGCACAACTTGTGCAGTAATGAGACCATTCAAAAGATTTCTAGTAGCATTAGACACAACCGAATCAGCTACACGCTATCCATTCAGAGTACGTTGGTCACATCCAGCAGAAGGTGGTACAGTACCTACAAGTTGGGATGCTGCAGATGCTACTAAAGATACTGGATATGTTGACTTATCCCAGTCTGCTGGATTTGTTATTGACTGTTTGCCATTAGCTGACTCTAATATTATATATAAAGAAGATTCTATTTGGGCTATGACATTCGAGGGCGGACAATCCATATTTGGATTTAGACAACTATTCTCTGATGTTGGTATTGTAGGAAGGCACTGTGTAAAAGACTTTGATAACAAACATTTTGTAGTTTCTGAGGATGATGTATTTATACACGATGGTCAAACTAAACAATCTATTGTAGATAGCCAAATAAGAGATGAACTATTTAACTCTATACATCCAGACTATAAAGCAAGAACATTCGTAGCTGCTGATAGAGAGAAGAACGAGATGTGGGTTTGTTTTGTATCCAACACAAATTCCACTAACGCATTTGCAGATACAGCTTATGTGTGGAATTGGAGAAACAATAGCTGGTCCAAGAGAGATTTACCCTATACAAGCTATATTGCTTGGGGTGTTGTAGAGTATGTCAGTACAACAGACTGGACAGAGTCTGGTGACTGGGATACAGATAATGATGCTTGGGACTCACCTCTTAAACCATCACTACTATTAGCATCACCGAGTGCTACTAAAGTATACGTATTAGGAAGTAACCAAAATGCAGGTGTTAGTTATAGAGCTTGGGTAGAGAAAGCTAATATGCACCTAGGAATGAGTGCAACTAAATCAGTTAGCAAGATTATCCCTAGAGTAAGTGGTACTGGAGCTTTGGATTTCTATGTAGGAAGTGAGATGAAACCACACGAAGGAACTGTCTGGAAAGGACCATACTCTTTCACACCTGGCACACATTCAGAAATACCAGTAAGAGCAACTGGTAACTATATAGGGATCAGGGCAGAATCTACGGATGACAAGACTTGGGCTTTAGATAATGTAGAGATACACTGGAAGCCTATGGGTGATAGAGGTGCTGGTGTATGAGTATAAGATATTCCAAAGCTCCTGTGCCGAGCAAGGCAGAGGACATACCATCATATCTACAGACAGAACTAGATAGAATATCTGCCATAGTAAATAATATTGCTGATGGTCACTTTGATGAATCAAATGTAGTGCCATCTAAGCCAAGAGCTGGTGATGTTAGGTATGCAGATGGAACGAATTGGAATCCTGGTGGTACTGGAGAAGGACTATATCTTTACTTAAGTAGTGGAGCGTGGAGTAAACTTTGATTGAAGGGATAAAGGGAGAGAGTGTAGAGGCTTGGTGGTCTCTCGTTGAAGAATACTTGAATACAGCTCTTAAATACAGTTTGGGCGAGTATAGTATAGCTGATATAAAAAGTGCTTGTATATCGAAGAATATGCAGTTATGGGTAAAATTTGATACAGAAGTACACGGTGCTTTTATAACAAAGATAGCTAAATACCCACAAAAGAATTTACTTATAGTCATCTTATTAGGTGGTGATAGGTTTCCAGAATGGAGAGATGAAGCAGATGCACTCTTAAACGCATTTGGAAAAGAAAACAATTGTGAGTATGTGGAACTATTTGGTCGTAAAGGATGGGGAAAGATACTCAAAGATATAGATTATAAAGAAGTGACAAGACTATTCGCAAAGGAGATAAGATAATGTCAAAGAGTCCAGATACAGAAACACAAGATAGAGACCCGTGGGATGTTGCCATTCCTTATATGCAGGGTGGATTTAAGGAGTCTGCTAAATTATATAATGAGCATACACCTCAATATTATGGTGGTCAGACACAAGCTGGATTCAGCCCAGACCAGTTAACAGCACAACAAGGCACAAGAGATTTCGCCACACAGGGTGCTCCTAGTATAATGAACCCAGCACTAAGTGCCTATCAACAAGGCACAAGCTCTAATATGCTGGATGTTGCTAACAATCCATATGTAAATAATATGGCACAAGCTGCAGCAGACAGGGCATATGGTGGATTGAGTGGTCAGATGGCAAATATCAGAGGTGGAGCTATTATGTCTGGTGGATATGGTGGCGGTAGACAGGGTATTGCAGAAGGTAATGCACTTGCTGGAGCTTACGACTCAGCTAACCAAGCCGCTGCTGGTATATATGGTGACGCTTATGGTCAAGGATTAGGACATCAAGCCAATACATTAGGTATGACTGGTGGTCTTATGAATGCTGGCTTTAGTCCTTATTCACAACTAGGTGCTTCTGGTGCACAACAACAAGGTAGAGAACAAGCACTAATAAACGATGCTATGTCACAACAACAGTTTGAACAAAACTTACCATATGATAAGCTGGCTAAATTCCAAGCTGGTATCACAGGGTTTAGTCCACTAGTAGGTAATGCTGGTCAATCAATAGGAACAACACCTGGGGCTAGCCTTATGAGTAATCTAGGTGGTATGGCTCAAGCATACTCAATTTTAAGATAGGAGATATAGATGCCAACAGACTTAAGTATTTGGACACCTAATGGACCTATAGTTGTAGGTGATGGCAATGCGGCATATGATGCTGGAAACAGTGGTGTATTTTCTGCATCTGCAATTAATACTGGTGGTTGGAACAGTGGTGCAGACCCTTTCAATCAAACATCAAACTACAACCCAGTAGTCAATATTCCAGACCAAGTTATAGGTGGTGGTTCTCAGTTTGGTCCAAGTGAGGCTTGGAATCCAGGTGTCGGAAACGCACAAGTAGGAGTAACACCCACTAATGTTATGGGTCCGTTTGACTATATGCAACCTTCGGGACCTACTGCTGGAGGCAGAGGTGGTAGAGAAAATGTGGGTGAGAATGAAGAGTATAAAGATTTTATGGCTGATAGAAATGCCAGTGTAAATAGAAATACTAATACAAATACAAACACTTCTCCTAGTGGTTCTGGTGGTGGAGGTGGTGGTGGATACAGTGGTCCAGCCCCTATACCATCAATTAATATATCACAAGACTTAGCACAAAGACAACAAACAGGTAACATCTATGCACCTGATCTTTCAGCTTATAATGATTCATCCTTATTTAATTATACTGGACCTGGTGGATTAGATGAGTACACATATGGTCAGAACTTACCATACCAAGGTGCTGGCTATGACATATGGGGCAGTCCTACTGACGTAGCTAATCCATACTATGAAGGTCAGTATGCACCTTTACCTACTCCAGTAGTAACACAACCAGAGCCAGTAGGACCAGCAGATGGGGCTATTGGTATGAGTCCAGTGGTTATGCCACCTGGAATACCTCCAGTTTCTATACAACCTCCTAGTTCTACTAACCAACCTAGTATGCCTGGATTTACTGGTAGTGGAACTGGTGGTGGAGCTAGTGGTGGTGGAACTGGTCCAGATGGAAAGGATTTAACTTACCAAGAAACAATAGACTACTTTGGTTTGACTCCACAAAGCACTACATTCCCTAGTCCTGGCGAAACAATTGCTGATAAAGATTATCAAGATATGTTAGACAAAGCTCTTGCTGGAACTATGGACAACCAGTTGCAGAATCAACTTGACTCAAGCAAGCCATCACAAATTATGATGGATGAGCAACAGAATTATGAGATTGACCCATACAAAGGTGAGGCTGCATTAAATAAAGATGTAGTTAAGACTACGTTAGACGAGAGCTATCCATATGTTCCTAGTGATGATGGTAATTTTAACTATATGGAAGACACTCTTATGGCTGGTGGTTCACCTAATGGAAGAGGTGGGTTTGATTTATACTATGATAGAGATGATGTTCCTAAGATGACGCTAGACCCCAATAACCTAGAAAGCAATTATCTTGCAAGGGATATTGCTGGTGGTATGGCTAAGAATCAAGCCGAACTTATGGCTAAAGGACAGTTTCTTCAAGATAAGTATGATGCCCAAGAAGCAATACAAAAAAAGGATAATTTATTTAATCAACATTTTGATAGAAACCAAGCCGAGTATAAAGCACCTCTATTTGATGGTGACCCAATACAAGCTGCTATAGATTTAGAATATCCTGGGGCAAAACAAATCACTGATTTTGCAGATGCAATTGATGGTGATACAAATGCCTATAAAAAAATACTAGCTCAAGATGGTGAAATCAGTTCGGGCAGAGGAGGAATACCAGTTGAGACGCCAATAATATCAGATGGTGACTCAGAATCTACTGTAGAATATGTATTACCTAATGGTGACATTACAAATGATATAACTACTTATAGAAATGCACATACTGCAGCTTTAGATAAAGAAAGGTATCAGACACAGATTAATAATCCAACAGCAGACTTCAGTGGAACTATGAAAAATTATGGTTCTGGATTTAAGAGTCACGAGCCTCAAACTAGATTGTCTGGTGTGTCTAGTGCTACACCTATGCAGTTAGCTGGTAGTGGTTCTACATTATCAGGTGAACAATTAAATACTAGACATCCAGCATATCAAGCTCAGTTGGCTAGAGAAATTAATGAGGCAGAGAATTTATTTCAAAATCAAGATACTCAAGGTTTGCCACCTAAATTATCTGATGTAACAGATGCTAAACCTCTAGGCTTTGCCGACAATGCTGGGCAGATGGAATCTAGAAACACTAACATCTTTGATGACAATAGAGCCAACTCTATATTTGCCAAAGGACCTAGTGAAGCATCCACTGAAATAAAATCTGTATTTGATGAGCAACAAAACTATGAAGTTCCAGCATCAGAGATGAGTCCTGGCGAAGTTGGATTGACTAATGGTTTGATAGAAGGTATGGAAGCTATGCTAGGAGGAGCAATTAGTGTTGATGGTTCAGGCACGGACAGAGTCAAATCTTCTGGTGAAACACAGGCTTGGGATAAATATTACAGTTATAAAGAGGCTGGAATAAACGCACTCAATAAAGGTGATATAGACGTGAAAGCATTCAACGAACTTAAAGGAAAGGCTGGTTCTGATACTGTCATAGACCACTTTGTAAACAAAGATACAAGCCCTAAGATAAATAACTTTGTGTCTAATTCTGCTAATTTATTTTATCAAGCTAAAGATGTTTTGTTTGGAGATGATACTATTAAAGAGGGTATAACTGATTATTACCAGCAGATGAAGGGTGTAAACAACGACACAAAATTAGGCTCAATTGGAGAAGAGATAGCTAAAGCTAAAGAAGCAACTCAACAAAGGAAAGAAGTACAAGAGAACATATTTACTCCAGGTCCTATGAAATTTGCAGCATCAGCTAGCAAGCCTAAAGTAGTAGTTGCTAAACCTAAACCTAAGATTAAAGTAAACTACAATAAGAATATGCCAGCAAAAGTAGTACAAACCAAACCTGGTAAACGAGGACCGCAACCAGCGGCACCTACAAGAACAACTGGAAGCAGAGGAGGTAGAGGTTCTTATAGTAAACCAGCTGCAACCTCACGCTCACCTAGTTACAGTGTAGGACAGAATGTTTACAGAAGAGTAGGTGGTAGATAATGAATAATTTTAAAGGAGAAAGATAATGCCTTGTATGTGGAATGGAAAACCAGTAGCAGGTAAAAAGGGCTCTTGTCCTACTAATAGCACTTGGGTAGAACCTGAAGCACCAGCCTCTGTGGATAACAGAAGTCTTGGTCAAAAAGGAATAGACCTTGTAAAAAACAACCCATTAGAGGCTGCAAGTTTTGCTGCTCTTGGTGTGCCTCTTGTTGGTGCTCCAATTTCTGCAGGAATTAGAGGTGCTGGTCTTCTTTATAAAGGTGCTCAAATGAGTGGCAGAATGGGCAAATTGATGGATAAGATATTTAGAAAACCAGGAGGAACTGTGTTTAAACCTCCTGTTGCTGGAGGTGGTGTTCTTCAAGGTGGTCAGAAATTTACACCTAAAATGTTTAATCAAACTACTAAAGGTGGTTTACCAGTTCAGCCAAAGTTTAATGCATACAATGCTCCATACAACAAAACGGCAGGTAGGGTTATGAGGAAACCTTCTCTTATGGGTGCTGGAATGACTGGTCTTGCTGGAGCTGGTGCTGCTGGTTTATATGCTTCTGGTGCAGATGACAGACTTGCTGCTCAACAAGCATTACAAACACAGCAACAACAACAGGCTAGCACTGCAATGGATGCAAACACAAAAGCATTAATGGATGCAAACGCGACTAAAGCAGAGGCTGATAGAGTAGCTAATCTTAATCCTATGGAAAGAATTATGGAGAATCTAAAGAAGCCTGGTTTCTTGACTGACCCTCTAATTGAAGGAGGACCTGCTGGCTACAACAGATTAAGTAAGCTGGGTGTCTTAATGGATTACTATGGTTCAACTCCAAAACAAAGAGCAACCAAGACATCACCTAATGAGCAATTTGCATCTATAGAAAAAGATGTGTTGGCTAATCAAACAGCATTAGCAAAAGCACAAGCTACTTTAACATCACCATTTGGGAAACCAACCGTAAACACACTTGCTGATTCTTTAATGAACAAAGTTAAAACAGAGTTTGGAGATACTTGGCTAACCTTTGGTGCAAAAGATGACCAACTAGAACCAATAGCCAAAGCAATTGCAGTTAGAATTACTCAACTGACAGCACAGTATCCACAAGCAGACCCAAAAGCAATAGAGGAAGAAGCGTTTAAGCAGATTGAAGAAGAAGGCTGGAAAAGCGTAGCTTAATATGGCACTAACTCAAGAGCAAGAGGAAGAAAGAATAAGAAGGCTTAGTGCTATGGAGGCATCAACGCCTCAGTATCTTCAGATGCAAGGTGAAGGTGCTTCAGCACTCGGTGATATACTAGGTATAGACACACCATCTGTTGATACTTTCACACAAAGACAAGAGAGAGCACTGGGTGGATTTCGGTCTAAGTATCCTGGTAGACTTCTTGCGTCTGAGAAACCAGTAGAGTGGTGGAAAGAAAAAGCTGCATTAAACTCTATGAATACTATAGCACCTATGCTTGGGTTTGCTATTGGTAATACTATGAAGGCAATACCTACCCCAGTTACTAGACTGTTGGGTACTGCTATCAATTGGGCTACTGCTGCTACCACATACAATATGAACTTTGCAGATACACTAGCAGAGCACGAGCAAGCTGCTGGTAGAGAGCTTACACCAACAGAGAAAAGCTGGGCCGCAACTGTGGGTATGGGTGTAACCTATTTAGACCTGATCGCACCGAGGAAAGGTGCAACTGAAACATCAAAGCTATTGACCAAAGCGTTTGGTAGAGGTGGTGTTAATGCAACAAGAGATTCATTAGTCAAACTTGTCAATACAAACAGAGACAAGCTAGCTAAACAAGTATTAAAAGGTGGTAAATTTAGTGCTGGAATTATTGGCACAGAGATGGCAACTGAAGCTGGTCAGAAAGCATTACAGATAGCAACAAGCAAAGACCCTGGTAAATTAGGCACATCCGAAGGACTGCAAGAGGTAGGTGAAGAAGCTCTTATTGCTGGTCCTATTGCTGGTGCTATAACTACACCTGCTGCAATTGGTGTAGGAAGAGCACAGAACAGAGACTTAGGTACTGCAAGAAGGCTGGCTCAAAACTCTAACAGAGATTTATTAGCTAATGCTCCAGATACTTTAGCTGATATAAAAGAAAATAAAGATTTTATTGACATACCAAAAGGTAAAGGATACGAGTCAGAGTTTAAGTTGCTTGCAGAGAAAGGTAATCAAGCAATAAAAGATTTAACTAATGTTGATATTAAAGAAGCAGCAAAACAAGTAACCAGTGCTATTGCATTCAAAGGAACAGACCCACTACTTAAGTTAAGAAACAGAGCTAAGTCAGGTCTAGTATATAACAGTGCTAACAGAATACTACAGATGTTTCAGCCAACAGAGACTGGCAGTGGTGAGCAAGGCTCACGATTTAATTTCTTTAGTCTTAAGGAAACTAAGAGTGGTACATATCTTAAAGATGTAATCAACATAGTTAATAAGTATTCAAACAAGAAAATGTTTCTTGGTCAGATAGGGAAAAGTATCAGTGATGATATGAGTGCATACATACTGCACAAGATAGACCCTAAGAGACCAGTTGCTAACTTACCCAAAGAATTTAAAGGTGACACAGCCCAGCTAGCTAGAGACATACAAACAATTAAGGATAAGATAGAGGTAGTTAGAAAAGATATGGTAGATGCTGGCTTGCTAGCAGAGACACAATCAGTAGAAGATTACCTAACAAATCCAATCAGCAAGGAAGCAGTCAAAGCTAACAAAGATAAATTCATTGAACTTCTTGTCAAGTCAAGTGAGCAAGCAGTTGCTGAAAAAGGTGGTAAGGTTAAAGAGATTACCCCAGAAGAAGCTACTGAGATTGCTAATGGAATTATAGATGCGTATGACCCATCAGTTAGAATAGACAGACCAGATGACCCAGCCTTTGAAGGACAAACTAAAAAGTCTTTTGAGAAATCTAGAAGTGAGGCTTGGGCAAATCTAGATAAGTTAGCAGAAGCAGAAGGTCTGAACTTTAGAGAGCAGAACATAGAGAAGGTACTAACCAACTACCTACAGAATGCAGCCACTCGTGTTGCATCAGCCACTGTGTTTGGTAAAGATGCAGCTAAGTTAAAAGCAGAGCTAGCTAAACTAAACAAAGCTGGAGAGATTACAGAAGAGGAAGTAGAGAGAGCATATGATTTATATGATGCTTCACATAATGTCTACAAGAAAGATGCAAACAGAAACGCTTTAGCCGCATCCAAGGTTGCTACTACCGTAGGTGCTATGACACACTTAGGACTAGCCACCTTATCCTCACTATCAGAGCTTGCTTGGATAGGTGAGAGAGCTGGATTTGGACATATGTTAGCTACACTACCTAAAGCATTCAAGTATGCTATAGATGGTACAAGAAAGGGTGTGTCTGGACAATACATAGCACCTGGAGAGAGTGCCACAGCTATGGCTACACTAGGATTTAACTTGGACCCTAGAGTGAATGAAAGATTGGACCAGATATTCTCAACAGATACAAACAAAGTTCTTAGTATTTATTTCAGAACACCGTTGGGTGGTATGCTTACTCAGTTCACAAACTTTAATAGGAACTGGGCCGCACAAGCTATGATGTCCAATATAAACCACAGAGCTAATAGTATAATAGCTGGTGATATATCAGACATAGAACAGCGTAGGCTGGACAGTGAGCTTAGAGAGAATGGATTAACTAGAGAAGATTTTAGCCTGATCACTAACGCTTTTAGAGGTGAGGATGGTAAGGTTAGGGTAGACATAACAAGAGATGATATACTAGATAAAGTAATCAAGAAAGAAACTAGACAGGTAGCACCAGCCAATAAGAAGAAAAAGAAAAAGGAAGATATTAGAGAGCTGGATGTTACTGTCAGAGATTTATTAATACCTTGGCTACATAAGGTAGTTGATGATGTAGTTGTACACCCTAAAGCATACAACAAACCACTATGGATGTCAGACCCTAGGATGGCTATACTTGCACAGCTTAAGACATTCCCAGTTGTGTTTGGTAATACAGTAGTCAAGAGATTACTAAGGAAACTAAATCCAAAGCAGTGCAGTCCAGACTATGGAGCTGCAATTGGAGTTGTTGGTGCAATAGCTATGGCATATGCTCTTGTATATTCAGCAGAGATGATGAAGGATGCAATCAAAGGCAAAGACTTTGAAGACCCTAAGTTTAAGGAAGTGTTAGATAGGATGGGACTGACTGGTGCAGTAGGTATGGTTGCTGGTGCTGGAAGATTCCACGAGGGTGCGGTAGTTGGGTTAGGTGGTACTGCTATTGGTGCTATCAATACAGTTTATTCAGATATTCTGACACCTATATGGACTGCTGATGAGGGCGGGCTAGAGGATGAAGACCCTCTTATGAATCTAGTAGCTTGGCTTTCTGGAAGTCTTGATGCCGCAATAGGTGCTGCTGGCATAGGATTTAAACCAACACAGAATTTATTTGGAGTGGATGAATAATGGGATGCGGAACTAACATAGTACCTGGGTACAATGAATTTAATGAGAAAGTAAAAGAGGTTGCTATTGACCCAGCACTGGATATGAAGATTAATCAGTTGATAAATAAACAATTTGCTAAGAAAGAATCTCAAGTTAGAAATATGCCTATAGGATATAATGAAGGCTTTGGTCCTGTGACCAGGAAAGGAACGTGGCCCAGACAAACTGAAAAATTAATTAAAGATTTGAGGATGCGTCAAAAGTCTGGAACTATCACTGCTAGAGAAAGAGAGCTTTTACTAGACAAAGAGATACAAAGCAATGTAGAATCTAGGGAGGCATTCAGAAAGCAAGATGCGATAAATATGAGAACCCCAGGTGGCTACGGTTAATCAGCATCCATAACATCTATATAACCAACCTTCTTATTTACCATACGTGATGGACTATCAAAGTCTGTCTTATATGGCATACGTCTGTCCTCCCATCCAAAGTCATAGCCATCAGCTGCTAACTTACTTACATTAAATACATACTCACCACTAGGTGTAGATATTATATATAGAAATTCCTTTCCACTTTCATCAGCCTGATCGCTGTTGTATTTAAACTTCTTGTATTCTATTAACTGTGTTGGGTAGTGCTTCCTTCGGCACTTAAACTCTATCACATAATCTTCACTATACCCATCGAAGGTACAGTACACGTCTGTAGTTGCTGTTATTGATGTCTTTAATTTATCAACAGCTATCCACTGCAATTCTTCTTGTGTCACAATACTCCCTCCATTTTAAATTCTATACGACCATTATCAGACCAATACTTTCTTGCTCTAATCATAACTATTTGTTTGTCGTTGTAATAGTATTCACCCTCTAAGCTGTCTAATGCAGCCTTGACATAATTATCTAGGTCAGCGTTGTTGTCGCAGTGTTTCCCTTCTTTCTCTGCTTTCTTTTTCTTAGCCCAGGACCTGGGTATCTGCACATAAAAGTCTAGCTTGACATACAACAAACCATCTGTTGGTGTTACCCTGATGTCTTTATCAAGCATTTCCTTAAAATCTTTTCTGAATTGTGTGTACTTTTTTGGAAAGTATGTAGACCAGCGTGTAACCCTTGCTCTGCTTGCCACCACTGGTGCTATGGGAAATACCATCATTTGATTTCCTCCTCTTTTAGTATCTCTTCTATCTGTTTCTCGATGAACCAGCGTGCTTTACGTAAATCATCTAGTCTTCCTTCACCAGCAGAATGCTTGTGCGGAAATCGGCACAGATATTTTGTGGCACTGGCG
>Ga0209337_1002191_pt1 | contig 14347 bp, 16 predicted proteins | sample LinPmetageLP53_FD_184044 | JGI IMG/M metagenome (GOLD analysis project Ga0209337, IMG submission 184044) | Marine viral communities from the Pacific Ocean - LP-53 (SPAdes) (version 2) | ecosystem: Environmental > Aquatic > Marine > Oceanic | place: Pacific Ocean | collected 2010-02-08
GAAATCTGCCAAAAGGATATTTTTAAAATTATTTATGGGAAAAGCATAATAACCATTTCTGTCAAACTATGACCTTGGTATCACTCTACAAACGTGGGGCCTGTTTTAGGGGTGCGGGGGGTCAAAATAAAACCAATGACAAAATACTAGAGTTATAAGTACCTAACCCCTCCGAAGGGTCTAAAAATGGTTTAATTTGATTCTTTGATAGCTCAAAATGAATCACTGAGCGGGTCTTAAATCTGGTCTGATTCATGCGTCAGAAAAATAGTTTTGAATCAATCTGAATCAAGTGTGAATCATTTAGAATCATGTTTTGAATTGGTTTAGTTTTAGATTCCTTTTTGATTCCCTTGAGTGTTTGTTTTAATCTCTAACATGGGTTATTATGGTATCAGAATTAGAAAGCAGAACGAGAAACATTGTGGTTTTTGTGAGTTTTTTGATTAAGCGCCCGTAGCTCAATTGGATAGAGCGCCAGACTACGGATCTGGAGGTTTATGGTTTATGTCTTATGGCGAACCTAACAAAGCTCCCAAAAACTTAATCATATAACTCTCTACTACAAAAAAAGTTGGCCGTTCGTTGACTTTCATATTCAGAAAGAGAGTGAATATGGCACATATTGTTAGACGAAAGTTCAAGAAAGGATTCACCTATCTTGCACAAGTTAAACGTGTTGGATTTAAAACTGTTTCAAAATCATTCGACACAAAAGACCAAGCGAAGAAGTGGGCAAGAAGTATTGATCGAAAGTTAGATCGAGGAGAAGTGTTTGATTACACCCAAGCTTCAAGGTTAACCCTCCGTGATTTATTAGATCGGTACATAAAAGAAAATAAACACAGAGCAAAAAAGAGTTGGCGCATGGAAGAGTATCGAGTTGGGTACATTAAAGAAGATACTATCGCTGATTGTAACTGTTTAAGGCTATCATCTAAGCATTTAGTTGAGTTCAGAGATCGAAGACTTGAGAAAGTATCTAACTCAACATTCAATCAAGACTTATCATTCTTATCCCAGGTCATAGAAACAGCGATACATGATTGGGAAATAGGCTTTCCGAGTAACCCTTGTAAAACTGTGAGGAGGGTAGCTAGTCCACCACCTAGAAATAGAGTATTTAAGGGCGACGAAGAGCATAGATTGTTAGAGGCAAGTGTACTGACAAACTTACACGGCAAATCTAATCATTATATTAAACCTATGATTATATTCTCTATCGAAACAGCCGTCAGACAAGGTGAGTTATTGAAGATAAGATATCACGATATTGATTTTTCTAAATCTCTTCTAAGTTTGAACGATACAAAGAACGGAGAGGATAGAGTCATTCCGTTAAGCAATAAAGCAATCATGATTCTCAAATCTTTACCGAGGCGATTTGACGGAAAAGTTTTCCCTATGACTAAAGACAGTCTTAAATCTTGGTTTAACACAGCTAAGAAAAAAGCAGATATCAAAGACTTTCGTTGGCATGATCTTAGGAGGGTTGCTTGTAGTCGTTTATTTGAAAAAGGATTAGGCGTTGAGCAAGTCCAGGCAATCTCAGGACACAAAGACCCGACGTTATTACTCAATACTTACACAAAGGTTGATCCAATTAAACTCGTAAAAAAGTTAGGATAGTCATGATTGGATTTATTTGTTGGATACTCTCAAAGATAATTTTCTTTGTAGGATTAATCTACATCATCATTTGGTATTTTTTTTAAAATCGTTATAGGGAGGATTGAGTGCCAAACACTCAAGGACAAAAAGGTTTCCAGTCAGTTACATCTCTGGTTTCTTTTTTGTCCCCCATTTATTTATTTCAAGTGCTTTGCGTAACAAATTTATAACACTCAAGAGTTATAGAACCAATAATATTTTTTGCTCTATAAAATCCTACCTCGCCATTACTTAAATATTCTGAAACTTTATCTGTATACAGACAGATTATAAATCCTTTATGATTAAAAGGATAAACTATTCCACAATCAGAAGTTCCAGTGAGGTAAGTTCCTGTCTTATGAGCAATTTTAATTTTACTAGATAATTTTAATGGAATTTTTTCGTTTAATTGCTGAGATAACAATATTTTAATAGCTAAAGAACATAATTCTGGTGTAGTTTGCAATTCTTTTGCAAATTTAGAATTATTAGCTCCTAAATTAATTAATTCTAATAAATTTCCTACATCTATTGGCGTTGTAGAATTAACAAAATTAATATCATCAGTAAGTTGTTTTTTTGAAGGATCTCGATAATCAGGATAACCAATTAAATGCTTTGTATTTTTCATTCCTATATCTTGGCAATAATTATTTATATAATCTAATGAAAGGATTTCTGTAACAGTCCCAGTAGACACATTATCAGAAACTATAATCATCATTGTTAATAAATCTATAAATTTTACTTTAAAACCTTTTTGAAAATATTGAAAACAACCCGAATCATTATCAAAATACTTACTTGGTGGTGTAATTTCTTTATCAAATGATATTTTTTTTTCATGCACTGCCTTCATGGCTGACATTAGTATTGATATTTTTCTAGTACTTGCAGAAGGGCCTATTTTATTACCATGTAAATTTATTGATTCATTTGATTCAAGATTTTTAAAATAATATTTAGTATTAAACTCTTCAGCAAAACAAAGAGTATTTAATTTTATCTCTAATTCATTAATTTTCATCACGATTATCCTACCACTAACCAAGGAGGTTGTTAAGTGTTGTGGTATTTAATCCTCAAACATAAATTTAAATTTTGGTTTTTCTTTAACATCTTTTTTTAAATAACCAATCCATCCATAAGGTTTTGTTTCTTTTTTATCTTTATACCCACCCTTAATTCCTGTTGTATAGAAATCTATTCTTTGTTTATTATTCCATAGATAATCATCAAATGCGACATGGTATTTATCACAACCTTCACAGTGTAAGTTCAATACACCCCATCTTTTTTTTAAAAACTTAAAATTAAAATCTATTATTTTATGACAACAAGGAAGATGAATTTGTACATCTTCCCATGGTAAATTAATTTTGGGTTGTTCTAGCTGAACCTCATAAATATCATAAATACCATTTTCACATTTAATATTTAAATACTCATTATTATTAATAATATTTGAATCCTCTTCATTGTTATAATTATCATCATGATATCCTGGTGATTCTTGACACTCAAATATTAGCTCACCTTTATTAACTTTTATTTGATCAATAAGTCGAGAAATTGAAGATGGCTCGTATCGTACATCCTTATATGGCTCGAAGGGTTTATCTTTATCTTGACCCCAATAAATTCCACATTGTCGAACGATATAATCTTCTTTTTTAAAAGGATCAGTAATATTATCATCTTCATACCAATCAACCCATTCTTGATCCTGGCAATATAAAAGACGGAATTCAATTAACTTGCCTTCTGGAGAATATTTTAAAAATAAATCACAAGCATTTGTGCCAACCCCCTCACCTATAAATAAAACATACCCGTCTTTTTTAAAGCCTCTTGGATCATACCAGGTACTTTCACCAAAGCTTTCCTTGGTGTGTAATGCAATACCCCCACAACTTGCATATAAGTGTTCTTTAAAAACAAAGTATTGAGATTTTTTTACAAACTCACCCTCATGCCACTCTCCTTTATTTGTGGTATCATCAGAGTAAAATATTGTTCCTTTTCCATGGAATACATTGTCTTTAAAAGATCCTTCATAAAATTTATATTCTTCTGCAAATTTATTTCCTTGATTTAATTTTTTCCACCAACTTCCATGTGCAAATCCAGCTCTTATAAAACTTAAAGTACCAACTCCATTAAATTTTCCATTTTGGAATTCACCTACATATTTCTTACCATCAAAGGGATCTGCAATATGAACCTGAACATCACCAATATCTTCGTTAATCTCTTTAACTATAAGGGTGCCACTGCCATGCATTTCACCATCTTTCCACTCACCTTCATAATTTTGTTTTCCCTCATCAGTATGATTTGTATCATCAAAATGACGCCTACCAGAAATCATAATTCCATAACCATCAGGTATTCCGCTGTTGTCTATTTTAGTGCCTCCCAGATAAATATCATAGTTTGGAAATATTTTATCTTCATGGATATAGTCAGTTTTTGTTAACTTCCCTTCCTCCCAAACACCTCTTACTCTTTTATTGTTATCTCCATAATATGTATATTCACCATCTCCGTGAGGTAAATATTGATCCTTAGAGTAGTTTAAACCTTCTTTAATGTTAACTACGTTATCATATTCTCTGTATCTGAGATTGCCATAATAATATCCATCGTCAAAATCTATTCTTCCTTCACGCATAATACCATTTTCAAAAAATGACATTTCATAATCTATTTGAAAATCTTCAACTTCTTCAACATCGCTTTTTTGTCCATCTAAAAAATCATAATCAATTCTTTTAAATTGTCCTTCCCAAACACCCTCTTTAAAATAGCCATGAATCGAAACTTCTAAAGAATCTCGCTCGAAATCTTTTGGGTTACTGTCCGTAAAAGAAACTTGAATAAACCCCTGAAGAAATAAGGTAGATGAAGTATGGTGAGATAAATGCTCGTAATCATTTTCTTTTAATTCTTTATTTTTTCGTGCCTTAATTAATTCTTCAAGCGAATATTCTCCATATATATTGAACGTGCCTTCGCCATGTGGCAAACCATCTTTAACTTCTCCAACATATTCAAGTTTCATTATATAATCGTATTTTATTTTACGTATATTTGTCATTTATTTTAATTTTTAAAAATCGATTTTACTCTGCTTAGAGTTTTCGTAAAAACCACTATCAAAAAAAACATTTTTGGAGCAGACTTTAAGGTATTTTTTATTTTTTTATATTTAATCATATTTTAATTCAACTTTATTACTAATACTAATCAGAATAATGTTTTCTTAAACCCAAAAACATATCCGAATTTTTTTCTGCTACTCCACTTAGGATATCAAATGGTATTCTTTTTGCATCTTTGCTCAAATCTTCAAAAAGAATTGTTTTGCATTTTCCTTTTACTTTTTGTTTAGGAGAAAAAACAAATGTTTTAAGATCTTCTTTTTTAAAATCAACAAGATAGAATAATTGAGTCAAATCCCAACTATCATACACTTTATGATATAGAATATTTATATCTTGATTTTTTCTATTATATTTAATTGATAAATCTTCTCTAATAATTTCCGCATAATTATCTTCAATAATTATTTCATTATTTCTTTCATCATTAGCTCTCATTGAATATTCCATGTAGGGTTCATTGGCATATAAAATGAAAAAATATTCTAACTCCTCATTAAAAAAGAAATATGTCTTTGTATTATTAATTGTTGGAATTTCTTTTTCCAATTTCATAATTTCATGATCACATTCTAAATAAGCTGTGTTTACTATTTTTTGGTCAAATTCTTTATATGCTAAATATTCTTTTAAAAGATCGTAACTCTCTCTCCACAAAACGGCAAAGGTAATTATTGCGACAACACCTATAAATGAAAGTAAATTACCTATTATCTTTACTATTTTCTTCATCACGATTATCCTACCACTAACAGAGGAGATTGTTAAGTGTTCTGGTATTTAATCTTGAAACATAAATTTAAATTTTGGTTTTTCTTTAACATCGTTTCGTAAACAACCAGCCCACCCATAAAACATTTTGGTGTCATTTTTATCAATATTATGGCCTAGAATTTGTGTTACATTAAAATCTATTTTCTGATCATAACTCCATAGGTAGTTATCAATACCCATATGAGATCTATTACAATCTTCACATAATAAACAATCTAACTTACCCAATCTAGATTCATAAATTTTTAAATCAAAATCTGTTTTTTTATCACAACAAGGAAAATGAACCTGCACATCTTTTATAGATAAAATATTCTTTGGTAGAACAAGATCCAATTCATGAATATCATAAAAACCATTTTCACAATTAATATGAAGATACTCATTTGGAGACACCCATTTACCATCTATTTCTTCACCCCCAAAGTGCTGCATCTCAAAAATAAGTTCTTTGTTTTTAACTTCTACAGAATCAATATTTCTAGAATAAATTCCAACATTATTATCTTCTAACCCCCAGTCAGTTGCACAGTATTGAATTAAATAATTTTCTTTTTCAAAAGGATCAGTAACAGTCACATCGCCATTTGAATAAAAGCTCCGAGAAAAACTATCATGACCATATAAAAGTCGAAATTCAATTAACTTACCTTCAGGAGAATATTTTAAAAATAAATCACATTTAGTTTCACCAAGACCCTCGCTCATAAACAAAACATATCCATCTTCTTTAAATCCACTTGGGTCAGACCAGGTGCTTTCACCATTTAAGTCAAAACTCTCTTTGGAGTGTAAAGCGATACCTGCATTACTTGCGTATAAATTTTTTTTAAAAACAAAGTATGGTGATTTTTTAAAATTAATTATCTGAGTCATACTTAGTAACATTATATAATCTGGATTTTTTTACCTGGTCTTCTTCTTCTTCAATTTGATTCCACAACAATCTTTTAATATCAATAATTGTCATTCCCTGGTTTTTTCTTCCTTGCATTGAGTCTCTTTGAAATTCAAGATCGCGTGTATCGGAACTTCTCCACTGCTTATGGAAAAATCTAAAATTCTTATCGATTGTATATAATAAAAATATACAAACAGAAAAACCACAAACAACTATTACTATTAAAATTATTAAATACATTTCAATCATAAAAATATTCTAGCACACTAGCACAGTGAACACAGTACTTTTCAGGTTTTATTAGGGGCGGTGTGTAGAAGAACACGATAAGATAAAATTAAATTCTCTATATTACTGTGCTAGCGTGCTGAACGGCGAAAAGTCTTTGGAAATCTGGGATAATATCTTAGCACAGTACTCAAAAAGTAGTGTGCTGGACTGTGCTGGACTGTGCTAAAGCGTAACATAACTTTTCAAAACGTTTAACCTCTTCTTCAAGAGGCTCTTTAATAAAGGGCCTAGGCCCTAGGCTTACGTTTTACTACTCTAAAGTCCTTGGGCGGCGGTCCACAGACCTTAGTTATTATTAGCTTTAGTTAGTTTTTTTGTAACGTAACTAATTCTTATTCAGTGTGTACACAAGTTTGCGGTTTTCCATTACCACCTAAAGCTTGAACAGTAGAAATTGTTACTCCCGCTTTACCTCTGTAGTGAAGCGTAATAATAAATTTGTAACCCTCTGTGCATACTTCATAAACCCTAATATCATCCACCCAATTCATGTGAATTTCAGTAGTCTTTGAATGACCAATTGATGAAAACATAAATACAACAATAATAATTCCAAATAGTTTTTTCATACTTTATCTCCCTCCAAGACATCAACAAAGTACTGTGCTGTACTGTGCTTATCTTGATTAATGATTATCAATTATTATATTATATTTATAAGATTGTTCATTCAAACTTATCCTTAGATATAGAGTATGTATCAACGTAATGATCGAGGAAACGTCTAGGGTACGAAACGGGTTTCTATTAAGTTTAATCCTGCAAATGAAAAACCTAGTGGCACGAAAGTGTTTCAGATCTCCCACAATCGAAATTTAGTAAGAGGCGCATAAGGCGAAACTTATTTTAATTTGGGTAGTGAAAACGGAATAGTTTTATTTGGAGAAAAACACTTTGAACAAACTTTATATATCTAAAAATGAATTAGCTAATACGCTTGGCGTTAGCGTTGGGACGATTAACAATAAGCTAAAAGAAATTCCTCATGTAAAATTGGGGAATACTCGGCAAAGTCGAGTGCTATTCCCGATTGATAAGATTAAAGATTATCTTAACGATCACACCACTAACCCTCAAGGTAGCCATGTAAAATTGGCTACCTAAAAACAAAAAGCCGTCTGCAAAACGGCTTGAGGTATTTTAGTGATGAATAAATATAGCAGAAATAGTTGGAAAACTCCAACACTTCAAGATTACATTGGAGTGCTACCTAGTAGTAATAAAATTATAAAACGTGGGGATGATTCAGTTTTAACGAATTGCCCTGTTCCAAGCCACGAAGATAAAAATCCGAGTTGCTTGATAACGCAAGGACACACCCGAGTTGTCTATAAGTGTTTTTCAAAGTGTAGTCAGGACGATTTAACTTCTTTCTTTAATTCTAAATTAAGGGAGGCTTAATCATGACGACAGAAAACAAACCTAGTGAATTTAATTTGGCCCTTCTTAAACTTGTTGAAGAATTTAAAGCAACAGCTTGGGAATTTCTAGAGGAAAGACTTGAAGGTAATAGCGAAGACTCATTACGAGCTTATCAATTAAATGAATTTGTTAAAAACAATAAAACTGAATTAGCTTGTGATATCAAAAGATTATTGCATAAAAATTTAAAGGTTTATATTCGGGATATAAAATTTTGGGAGGGAAAATGAACCTTGTCAAAATAGATAGTAAATCCCCTTTGCCAACACCCTTTCCAAAAGGCTGTAAGGCTTATTTACAATTCTTTAATATCGAAGAAAAAAATTATTCTTATTGGATTTATAAAAACGCCAAGGGTGAAGGTTTATTTATTGTATATCGCCAAGACTACGTCGATAAAGGGGAAAAGAAGAAACGTGTTTTCCAAGGTTCGCATATCAAAAACAGTAGATATATTAGAAAAAACCTATGGACTAATTTACAGCACGAAACAGGTGAGGTCTTTAAACTCCCTATGTACAGGCTAGATCAATTAATCAAATCAGACAAACCTATTCTTATAGTAGAGGGTGAGAAAGCAACAGAGAAAGCCCAAGCAATATTACCTGATTATTTTGTTACTTGTTATTTTGGAGGTAAAGATAATTTTAATATAATTGATTGGTCTGTTCTTAAAGGTAGAGAGGTATCTTTATGGGCTGATACTGATTTTGATAATAAAGGCTTAAACGCTTTTACTAAACTCTCTTTATTTTTAAAATATGATTATGGAATTGACGCTAAAATTGTTCCTATTCCAAAATATGATGAAATACTATCTTACACCAAAGATCAATTTGATAAAAGAGCATGGGATTTAGCAGATGATATCCCAAAAGAAATAGATATTAAAAAACTTTTAGAAAACGCAGCTCTTCCTGAAATAACTGAAGTACCTAATGAGGAATATCTTGATATACGAAAGTATAAAAAAAAATTTGTTTTTCTTGCAGACACAGGAAATCGATATTGGGATAGGACAAAAAGAAGAATACGAAAAGAAACTACTATTAATAATTTATTCTTACGTTCTAAAAAATTAGGACACTTCACAGGACAAGCCTGTAACTATCTTCAAGAAAATAACTGTGATTTTGTTGAAAGTACTTCCTTTTACCCAATCGATAAAGAAATATTTGAACTGAACGGTACTAGGTTGCTTAACTTTTATCGAAAACCAAAGTTTGAAAAACTAAAGGGTGAAGAACTTAACTATGATATTAATTGGTTTCTAGAGCACGTTAAGTTGTTGGCCTCTAATGAGCCTGACGTAATAAAAATATTATTAGACACAATCGCAAGTGCTATTCAAAAACCAGAGAGGAACAGAACTTGGGCGTTACTCATATATTCGGGTCAAGGTGTAGGTAAAGGAGCTTTTTTTAAAGTTATTGAATCCTTGGTAGGTGTTCAAAACTCTAGTTGGCTAAAATTAAGTCAATTAACGGGTCAGTTTAATTCGTTTATGCTGAACTCAAACAATTTGTTTATTCGAGAGGCAAATAGTAAAGGTTCGGATAACCCACAGCTACAGGCAACACTTAAAGAATTAATTTCAGATGATACTTTTCAAATTGAAATGAAGGGTGTCGATCTACAGGATCACAGGTGCCACTATAATTTATACATGAGTACTAATGAGGCGAACCCTATTAAGATTGATAATGATGATCGTCGCATTTGTTTTATACGTGTTGAGAATTCTGGACAAAGTATTTTACAAAAGGACTCACAATATTTTGAAAGATTATTTTCTAACGTAGAAAACTCGCAACGTATTAGGGAGCTCCATGATTATTTTCTCAACGTATATACGTTAGAGAACTTTAATTTTAATCTGGCACCAAATACCAAGTGGAAGATTGATCTCATTGAAGCAAGTAAAACCTTCTACGAAGAAATTTTAGATCATCTATTGGCAGAAAAGTTATTGCCTTGTTTCAATTACGATTTCGTTAATAAAGAAACGATAATGAAAGAATTAATTGAACAAAAAATAGAAGATATGCGCTTATCAAAAGACCCAAGATCCCAACAATTCATTTCTCCTAAACAAATTCAGAATTGGATTAACTCTATTCCTTTAACCTTTAAGTTTAAGGATTATGCGATTGAACCCCCAGGTAAAGCAAGAGGTCATTATTGGGTTATTCGTAATTGTGAATATTGGAGAGGAAATAGAGATAATAATGATTTGATGAAACAACACTTTATCGATGAAGTGAAGTTGCAAAAAATACAAAATGAAAAACAACAATATGCAATTCCGTTTTAAAAAAGGAGGACGAGTGAAAAAAAATAAAAAAACAAAAAGTGAATTCTATACCCACGAAATAGATGAGTGGATTTTTGAATTTAGAAAAGATTTTAATGAGCAGACTAAAAAATTATTAGGTAAAGAAGTTTTTCCAAAACGTGAGATTGATATTATGGATCATATAAAGGAGCTTATTAAGGTTATGGAAACAAAGCCTAATGAACAAATAAGAGAAGAACTCCGAGTATATCGGGCTTTACATAAAGGTTATGGATTAGGTTGGTACATAGCAGTTGAGAATTTAGGGCATGAAATTAGCATGACTAATGAGGCAGAGGATTTGGGGATTAGCATTGATGAACTCCGAAAGAAGAAAGCAGAAGAGTGGGATAAAAAAGAAGAAAAAGAAATTGAAACTATCCTAGATCAAAAACCAGTAAATGAAGAAGTTTTCCAAAAGTGGAAAAAAGAGATATCTAACAACTCTGAGGGTTTTTGGGAAGATGATCCTAATACAAAAATGAAAACTTTTATTTTTAGTAATACCACTCCCATTGTCCAAGATATTTCTATCGAAAAGAGCAAGTGGGGAAAAGAAGATAAAAAGAAAAAAAAATAAAATTAAAACGATTTATTTTTTATAAATTTTTTTTTTCATGTCATTGACACTCTCGATCTTGGTAAACCCGAATACTAGGGGAGGTAATCTCATATAGGGGGGGGTGGGGGTCTAATAAAGCCCGTCGGGTAGTTAAGTACCCGGTAACTTACTTAAATTTGATTCATTCTCGGGTGTTAATGATTAATAGGTTAAATCCTTCATAAAGTTTTTTAAACCCCGATACTGAATTAATTTAGAGCGCTATGAATCTGTTTTGAATCGGTTTAGTTTTAGATTCCTTTTTGATTCCCTTGAGTGTTTGTTTTAATCTCTAACATGGGTTATTGTGGAATCAGAATTAGAAAGCAGAACGAGAAACACTGTGGTTTTTGTGAGTTTTTTGATTAAGCGCCCGTAGCTCAATTGGATAGAGCGCCAGACTACGGATCTGGAGGTTTATGGTTTATGTCTTATGGCGAACCTAACAAAGCTCCCAAAAACTTAATCATATAACTCTCTACTACAAAAAAAGTTGGCCGTTCGTTGACTTTCATATTCAGAAAGAGAGTGAATATGGCACATATTGTTAGACGAAAGTTCAAGAAAGGATTCACCTATCTTGCACAAGTTAAACGTGTTGGATTTAAAACTGTTTCAAAATCATTCGACACAAAAGACCAAGCGAAGAAGTGGGCAAGAAGTATTGATCGAAAGTTAGATCGAGGAGAAGTGTTTGATTACACCCAAGCTTCAAGGTTAACCCTCCGTGATTTATTAGATCGGTACATAAAAGAAAATAAACACAGAGCAAAAAAGAGTTGGCGCATGGAAGAGTATCGAGTTGGGTACATTAAAGAAGATACTATCGCTGATTGTAACTGTTTAAGGCTATCATCTAAGCATTTAGTTGAGTTCAGAGATCGAAGACTTGAGAAAGTATCTAACTCAACATTCAATCAAGACTTATCATTCTTATCCCAGGTCATAGAAACAGCGATACATGATTGGGAAATAGGCTTTCCGAGTAACCCTTGTAAAACTGTGAGGAGGGTAGCTAGTCCACCACCTAGAAATAGAGTATTTAAGGGCGACGAAGAGCATAGATTGTTAGAGGCAAGTGTACTGACAAACTTACACGGCAAATCTAATCATTACATTAAACCTATGATTATATTCTCTATCGAAACAGCCGTCAGACAAGGGGAGTTATTGAAGATAAGATATCACGATATTGATTTTTCTAAATCTCTTCTAAGTTTAAACGATACAAAGAACGGAGAGGATAGAGTCATTCCGTTAAGCAATAAAGCAATCATGATTCTTAAATCTTTACCGAGGCGATTTGACGGAAAAGTTTTCCCTATGACTAAAGACAGTCTTAAATCTTGGTTTAATACAGCTAAGAAAAAAGCAGATATCAAAGACTTTCGTTGGCATGATCTTAGAAGGGTTGCTTGTAGTCGTTTATTTGAAAAAGGATTAGGCGTTGAGCAAGTCCAGGCAATCTCAGGACACAAAGATCCGACACTATTGCTTAATACTTACACAAAGGTTGATCCAATTAAACTCGTAAAAAAGTTAGGATAGTCATGATTGGATTAATTTGTTGGATACTCTCAAAGATAATTTTCTTTGTAGGATCAATCTACATCATCATTTGGTATTTCTTCTAAAATCGTTATAGAGGGGATTGAGTGCCAAACACTCAAGGACAAAAAGGTTTCCAGTCAGTTACATCTCTGGTTTCTTTTTTGTCCCCCATTCTTCATTTAATTTATTTTTTCTAAGAGTTTGGATCTAAATATTTGTAATCCTTGCAGCTGAATACTCTTTTATCAACTTTAAAAATAATCTCATTTATCCAATTATTAATAGGGTCTACACATTTTCTCATAGCTGTTTTTTCTATTTTTTGCTTATTTTGTATCAGCCATGCTTGTTCTTGTTTTTCTTTCTCTTTTGTTTCTTTTTTACTTAATTTTTCTGTGAAGTAGTCACTACAATATCTCTTTTGGGCGGATACTTGTTGGTTTGACATTCCAGGCTTCAACGTTCTATCGCCAACACACTCAGCATAACTCCCATACGTAAAAAAAATCTTATAAATAAAATAACCACCAACAAGAAGGACAGCTGCTATTATAGCCAGTCCAATCAATCCTTCTTTTTCTTTTTTGTTCATTTATTTTTTTTTTGCTCTTAAAGAGAAATAAATAATTGCAGCTCCAACAAAAATTATAATGAGAAAAGACAAAAGGGTTATATATCCCCAAATATGTGCAAGAACTAATCCAAAAAAACTGTAAAAACAGAAACCTACTAAATAAGACTTCTTATCTTCATCGCTCAAAACTAAATTATCTGATTCATCATAATCGAATTGACCAAATATAGGACCTTGAACGTATAAAAATATAACCAACCAAACAGCATAAATTATTAAAGATAGGAGATTTCCAATATAATAAGATAACTCTAGAGAGTAAATTATTATAACTACAGCTATCCATATAATAACCAGAGTCCACCCAAATGCTTGAACAAATCCTTTTTTCATAGGTAATAGTTAATTGCTACAATTGGAAAAATGACTAAAAATATATTAGCTGAAAACCATGAAGCCAAACCCCATTTTTTTTCAGATTCATCTAAATCCAAAGTTACAACAATAATAAGAGAGTTTAAAATTATTACATAAATAATAAATATTGTTTCAAAAGAAAAACTAAGATCCATTATTATCTACTCTTTGTACAAGTTCCTTTAGTAACATTATCAAGACCATACCAAATTCTGAAAACAATCTCTTCACTTATTGCAGTTTTTTCAATTCTAAAAAAAAATACATAAAGTCCATACTGATCAGAGGAATTATAAGTAAAACCTTTAAGAAAGATTACGTCACCATACCAATCCTTTGAAACTATTGCTGCATCATATTCTCTAGTTCCAGAGTCTGAAGTAATTATTAGTTTTGCATCAGAAACATATCCAAACTTATTTGACTCTTTTGCTTTTTCTTCATTAATCAAAATATAAGTTGTTTTTTCTGAGTTACAGACAAAGGTAGTAGCCATAACGTTAAAAGAAAAAAACAGTAGAATTATACAAACAAAAGTTTTCATCACGATTACCCTACCACCAAGCTATAGAAATAAGAATAATTAGCTACGACAACAAATATAACTAGCAGTAATAAAAAAATTACAAAAGAAAATTTAAACCCACGTTTTTGTACTTTTTTA
>Ga0209337_1002192_pt1 | contig 14345 bp, 15 predicted proteins | sample LinPmetageLP53_FD_184044 | JGI IMG/M metagenome (GOLD analysis project Ga0209337, IMG submission 184044) | Marine viral communities from the Pacific Ocean - LP-53 (SPAdes) (version 2) | ecosystem: Environmental > Aquatic > Marine > Oceanic | place: Pacific Ocean | collected 2010-02-08
AAATCCATTAACATTTTTTCAGGTCCATCTGGGTGTAATGGTGGTTCAATACGGGTTAAAGATACAATTGTTTTATCTTCTAACTTATGTTCAATTTGATCTAATGCACCTGGCATTAAATACATGTCTGCATGGTAAATCATACAAATATCATGTTTAGCTACTTCATTAACTAATCTGTCATATAATATTGTATGACCTAAACGTTCAGGGCCATCATTTTTGATTGCTGCAAAATTATGATCATATTCCATCATATCCATACACCACTCCCAAGTACCATCTGTTGATGCATCATCTGCTACACAAATTTGTACCTCATGTTTGCCTTGGTTTTTTCTTATTGAATCGTAAGACCATTTTAGGTATTTAAGATTATTTCTGCCTGGTTGTATTAAACTTATTTTCATAACGTTCCTAATGTTTCTCCTGGGGTTTCATCTGATACTACTATTTCTTTTTTAGGTACAGCACACATCATATCTCCACATTGTCTAATTCCATTACCGTACTTGTCAGTGTAATAATCTTCAAAATATTTTGATGTATTTTGTGCTTGTCTTGCATTAGGAGAATGTGGTTTAAGTCCATATTTATAAACCATTTCTTCTAACTTTTCAATTAAAAAAATTCTATTATATATAGCATCAGCTGAAAAACTAGTCATTTTAACTGGTGTATCTTTTGCTTTAAATAAAAATAATTCTTTACCACTATCAATATATTTTTTAATACATATTTGTCCGTGTACAGGTGTTGGTTTCATTAATTCTTCAACAGTTGTATGTCTACTACCTACTGTAAGATGATCTAATTTTCCTATGGGCATATACCATACGTTATTATCTATCATGTCTTGGATAACTCTTTTAAATTCTTCAGTGTTTGTTTTATGGAACATTCTATCTTCAGTCGCTAACATAACATAAGGTGTGGTAGCTTCTTTTACTAATTGTAAAGTAATAGCTGTCCAATTAAAATCAGGTCCTTCTAAATTATTATAAATATGGATATTTTTTATGTATTTCTCATAAGTTTCAACTATATCATTTAAAAAAGATTTAGTTTTATAATTAACATAAAGATGACAATTTGGAAATACTTTACCTATTGAAGGTATACCTTTATGCGATTTTTGATGTTCTAAACGTTTTCTACCTCGTTCATCATTAAAAAGAATATGATTTTGGATTATACTAAGATTTTTTTCAAGCATTTTTTTCAATTTCCCATTTATAATCTATATCTACAAGATATATTTTATCTTCTACCTCTATACAGTTTTTAGGTACGCAATCTTTTTCAATAGACCACCCTCCTCTTGTAAGATTATTTTCTTTACAAAAATTAACTAAGTTATTTATCCATTCTTGATCTGGCTGAACAAATTTACCCTTAAGATTTTCCATTTTTATAGCATGATAAAATGTTTGTGTGTCGTGACATGTAATTATTTCATGTGGTTTAGGTGCAAATCCACCTTTACTTAATATATTTTGAATATTAAATATATTTTGTGAATGAGTTAATTTATCATCTAAACTAGTAACTGAAGGATCATAATTTAAAATTTTATAACCATAATCTAAATTAGAATCCGCAATATAACAACTATATTTACCATTGTAATTATAATGACCTTCATTGTATGTGTTTTTACCTTCAAGGTGCTTTCCTCCTGGTTTTTTATCTTTATAATCATGGTTAGCTTCTTTAACAGTATTATAAACATCCCCATTAAAGTAAACAAATTCGCTTTTATTATTAATATCTATCCTTAAAGTCCTAGATATTTTATAGTTTTGTCTAGCGCTTCTATCATTTGTTTCTCCTATATACTCATGATAAGGTAAATCTAATAATCTTTCTAATTCTGTATCCATCTTAGATTTAGTATCTCCATATGTTACTGTGTTATGTCCTTCGAACCAACAAATTTTATCTGAATAATTATTTATCATTTGTGCTAATTTATTTTCATCACAATGTGCCCAAATAGATAATGCAAATATATGATCAAATTTATCTTCTCCTATAAGTGATTTTAAATTATCTAAACCATCATCAATGTTAAAAGTGTAAAATTCTATATCTAGGTTATATTCTTTAGCTACTTGTTTTGCTACTTCAATTGTTTCTGCTTTATAATCTAATCCTACTACTCGTTTTGCTCCCCTTCTTTTAGCTTCTAAACATATAGCTCCTACACTACAACCAAAATCAATAACTGTTTCTCCATCAAATGATTTTGGAAATTTCATAATTTCAAATCTATGTTCCATATTTCTGATTCCTGGATTACCATCAATAGATTGGTATGCTCTATCTCTTTTACCATAAGGAAATTGACCTTTAGCTTTTAACTGTTCTTTTAAATTTTCTGATATCATAATTATTTATTTAAATATATTTAAAACCTGCTTTTTTAACGTTATCGTGTGTTTGTGATGATATTCCCCAACCAGGGAATCTAGATTTAACTATAGAATTATCTGTTAGTTTATCCTTTATAATATTTGCTTTTAATATATCAAAATCTCCTTCTATATATTCTGGGTTTTCATATAAAGCTCTTATTATCTCACATTGCATTATATTATGTCCTAAATTCGAAGCATATGGATCATAACCATGAAATGCAAAATCTAATTTATTTTGTAATTTTACTCTTTCTAATTGTATATAACATTCATCATGAGGGCTTAAATTACCAAAAGGAATATCATTTTCTAGATGCCATTCATATACAGATGTAAATTTATCCATATTTTTAGAATTTGCAAATGTAAACATATCCATTAATCTTACACCATGTTTTCCTCTTTTACCCCTACATAAACATTTTTCTTTTCCAGGATAACCATGTGAAAAATTAGATGGTGATCTCATCCCATTTGAATGTCTAAAATAAATATTTTCGTTATTAAATTTATTAAAATTTAAATCTACTAAAAATACATGATCAAATCTATATAACATAACCCAATCATATTCAAAATTATTTTCTTTTTCAAATTGACGTTTTAAATCCATTACAACAGCATTTGACCACCATCTACTAGGTATAGAATTTCTTCCTGCTGATTCTTGGTCAAATACTATTTGTGGTTCTATTATGTGTTTTTTAGGTTTATATAAATCAACTAATAAATCCTCAAATTCTGTGCTCCAACTATGAATAAAAACATCTGCATTATTAGGTTCAATTATATGTTTTAAATGATGATAATGTCCTATTCTTGGATCTATTGATTTACCTAGACCATACCCAAAATCAACTGCTCCAGTTAATCCATACAGACAAAGTGCTACTTTCATATTATCTTTTCTATTATTTCATTTATTTTTGGCCCCACAGACAATCGTATCCATGTTCCCCTTTCATCACCAGGAATTTTTACAGGTGTCCCTGTACTCATGTCTCCACTTTTAAATGCTAATCCTTGATTTTTTAATTTAGCTATTGTTTCTGAATTATCTCCTTGACCTTCATGAAAATGTATTGAGTTTGTATGGGATCTAATTACATCATATCCTTTATCTTCTAGCATATTACATAAAAGATCTCTATCTCTTATTGTATCTTTAACATAGTCTTGAACTTCATTTATATGATCAAGTAAAAAACATGCAAATTTTACTGATAAAGTACTTAATGGATAAGTTAATTGTACTTTTGTTATTATTTTTATAGTTTTAGGATCCCCTAATAAATAACCAACTCTAATTCCTGCAGCACCAAATGCTTTAGAAAAAGTTCTTGATATAACTACATTATCATATTCATAAATTAGGGGTAACATACTTTCAGGACAAAAATCAACGTATGCTTCATCAATTAAAAATATTATATCTCTTTGTTTTAAAAACTCACAAACTCTCCTTAATTCATCTATTGACTTATAATCCCCAATTGGACTATTTGGATTAGATATTATTACCAATCTTGTTTTATCATTAACTTTATCCATTAAGTTATCTAATGAATATACTTGTGAATCAGGATAAGGTACACTAATATGTTCACCCCCAAAAATCTTACCATATATTCCATACATAGGATAACTTGGGTTAGGTGATACTATATTATATCCTGGATTCATAGTTACTTCAAGTACAGCTTTTATACATGCCCCTGAACCTGTAGACAAAAATACATTATCTCTGTTTAACCCATTATACTTTGCTATTTTATCTTTTAATTCGTCATATTCAGCGTATGACGGATATGCTATAATATCTTCTTGTTTAATTGATTTTAAAAACTTATTATAGTGGGAGAGAGGAAAATCTATAGTCCTTTCTGCCATATCAAATCTTTTATTTATTTCTTTTGTTAATCTAGGAATAAAAACCCTATTAATATTATTTATCCAACTATTTATCTTCATTCTTTTTTTTATTAAAATCTTTATAAAAGTTTTTATCTTTTAATTTATTTACTACTTTAGATAAATAATTAACTACAAATTTTACTCTAAAATCATTAAAATTTTCAAAAATATCATTATTTTTTTCAAACAAAGAACTAGCTTGTAATACAATTGCTCTTCTAGGTATATGGGTTAAATTTGATGTTGAACTATGTGCAATTAAATGATTAAAAAATAATATGTCACCTGGTTCCATTAATACATTTTCAACACCATACTTATTGTAAATTGAATGCATTGAATTACTTGATAGTCTTCGTTTATGCCCCCAAGTATAATTCCCAACACAATCTTCAAACTCTAATTCTCCCTCTTTATGTGAATTAGGAATAATTTTTAAACATCCATTTTCTACTGTATGTTTATCTAATGCTATATAAATCTGCATAAATTTTTCATAATCTTTTGATGTGCACCCAGGTCCATATGTGTCTATATGGAATGTTTCTTGATGCCATTCTGTAGTGCCCCCTATCCAAGGTGCTTTGCTATTTATTACAAGATGGTTAAATCTATAACCTTCATCTGGTAGTAAATTTTTACAAAATGAATCTATAATTTTATTTTGTGTTACTTTTGCGTATGGACCCTCATTTAATAAATTCCCATACCCGTAAGGTACATCACTAAAAGGTATTTTTACTTTGGGTTCTAAAGTATCTAGATAATCTTTTAATTCATTACAAAAATCTTGTGTAAATACGGATTTTGCTAAATGGTATCCTTGTTCTTTGTATTGGTTTTTTATGTTATTTTCCATGGAAATTCTAATTTAGTATATAATTTATATTGATGTGATGCCTGCATTGTAGCTAGTTTATGACCTGTTGTTGTAGTAGCTATACAATCTATAAATACATTATTTTCAGATAATTTTGATAATTGTTCTAATGGTGTACAATTATATATCAGACTGTTTTTAATGCTAGTAACAGTATCCCAGTCCCAATTATCTCTTGTAATATTAGTAAATTCCATATCAAGCTCTTTAGCTGCTGCTTGAACTGCTAAAGCATAACCTCCATTACCTAATATATAAAAACTATCCCAACCTTTAGCTGTGTATTTATAATAACTTAAATATTTTAATGCTGCTAAATAATCAGTATTATATGCTATTAATTTTCCTTCTTTATTTATTACTGTGTTAGCTGCTCCTATTCCCTCTACGTTATAATCCATTTCGTCTACAAATTCTAACACTTCTTTTTTATAAGGCATAGTGATAGCAAAACCCTTAATGTTTAATGTTTTAACAGCGCTAATAGCGTCTTTTATATTATCTACAGAAAATGATTTGTAAATTTTATTTAATCCATGATAGTAAAAAGCGGAATTCATCATTTGACAACCTGTATTTCCTGCTTTTTTAGCAAATGAACAATATATTTCTGTGTCTTTATTTACCCAATTCATTCGATATTTTTTCTTTTATTTTATTAGCACTTAAACCATATTTTTCATATAAATCTGCTGGTACACCCGATTCAGGAAACATATCATTTACTCCAATTCTATGTAATTTACCATGTATACCTTCTTCAGCCATAACTTCTGCTACACTTGATCCTAAACCACCTATGATTGAATGATCTTCAACTGTAAATATATTGTTTTTAGCGTATTTTTTAATAACTTCTTTATCTAATGGTTTGATAGTAGGCATATCAATAACTGTAATATTCATGTCTTTAGTCGCTTCAAGAACATCAGGCAATACACACCCTGTACTAAATACTACGTTATGTTCTTGCCAAGGTCCTTCTGCTTCTTTATGTACTATACCTTTACCTAATTCAAACTTATCATCTTCGTTATAAAATTCTCCAACTGGTTGTCTACCTAATCTTAGATAATATGGGTTTTCTAAATCATTATCACAAAGCCATTTTACTACTGACTTAGTTTGATTATAAGTTGATGGATTTAATACAACCATACCTGGTAAAGATCTCATTAGACTTATATCTTCTAATCCCATCTGTGTTACACCATCTTTACCAATAGCCATACCACAATGAGTTCCTACTATAATGCAGGGTGCATTTGAATATGCTATTGAACATCTGATTGTATCATATTTACCCGTTAAGAATGATGCAAAAGATGCTAAAAATACTTTATACCCATATTCCGACATTCCCGATGCTACACCTACCATATTATTTTCAGCTATACCCATTTCAAAAAATCTATCAGGGTATACTTCTCCAAATTTATTTATTTTAGTTGCTTTTCCTAAATCGGCATTTAATCCGACTATATTAGGATTGTCTTTTCCTGAGATAACTAATTGATCTCCAAACCCGTCTCTAGTTGCTTTCATAACCTAATTCTTTTAATGATTGTAAATATTCTTCTTTATTTGGTGCTTTTGCGTGCCATTCAGGTTCTTCCATGAATGAAACACCTTTACCTTTTACTGTGTCTAAGATTACACAAATAGGTTTTTTATGATCTCTAAGTCCTGACATTACTGAATCTATATCAGTTAAACTATGGCCATCAATTACGTAAGTATCCCAACCAAATGATTTTATTTTTGCTCCTAAATCACCCATATCTAATATATCTTTTACATAACCATCATTTTGTGATTTATTGTAATCTATAAAACATACTAAATTATCTAATTTATATTTAGGTGCTAACATAAATGCTTCCCAAATTTGACCTTCTTGTACTTCTCCATCTCCTAATACACAAAAGATTTTATTATCTAATTTTTTAGTTTTACAAGCTATAGCATGACCAATTGCTATACTTAAACCCTGTCCTAAGGCACCTGTTGTTGCGTGCATTAAATTTAGTCTTTCTTTATCAGGATGACCTTGTAAAGGAGAATTAACTTCTCTAAAGTTATCTAAAGTATCAATATATCCTAATTCATACAAAGCAGCATATAAAATAGGTACTGCATGTCCTTTAGATAAAATAAATTTATCCTTATTAGGAGTTATTAAATCATAATTATTGTATAAATAGGCTGTAATTTCAGCCATTGAAAAACTACCACCAATATGGCCTGATTGTTTTTCGTACACCATGTCTAAGACATGCTTTCTAAGTTTGTTTGGATTAATTTTCATTTTCAACGTATTGTTTTAATATTCCTACTGCTATGTGTGATACTGATGAGATACAGTCTTCATAATGGAAATTATTATTATTTCCTCCTGTTTGACCAGGAAATGTTGAATTTTCACTTGTAATTCTTAACATTAAATCTGCATATTCATCTGATTTCGTAATAAGATTTCTTGTCATAACCACGCAAATCATGCCTTTTTCTTTAGCTATTTTTAATGCTTCTATTACATTTCCTGAATTACCCGAACCAGACATTGCAAATAATATATCTCCCTTACTTGCTTGATATTTTAATTGTTCAGCAAATATATTTTCAAATCCTAAATCATTTGTTATACCAGTAATTGTAGCTCCTGAATCACATAAACTTATAGCTTGAAATTTATTACGACCTCCCTTTCTAGCTGATTTATCTTCAGACACAAATGGGTGCATATTTAAGTCTAATACTAGATTTTGTACTGATGCTACATTACCACCATTACCACAAGCAAATACTTTTTGTTCATTAGTATAGGCTTTGATAATCATGTTTACAAATGTTTCTATATCTTCTGTTGGTATAGATAAAAATGCATTGTTTGATTCTTTTTTATAAAGATCAATTAAGTTTTTCATTGTTTAATTTTTTTGTTAGTAAATATTTTCCTAATAAGAATAAAAACTCTCCATATTTTCCTTCATGAAAATCTTTATATAAAGTACATATTCCTATATATTGTAGTATACCTAAAAGTTCTACGTTATCCCAATTTAAATCATTTTCTTTACAAAAATCTTCAAAATAATTTAGTAATAATAATAAGTTACTTTTTGTGTTATAATCAACATATGCCTTATTATTGTTTATAGAATAATTATATCCTTTTCTTAATACGATTTGACCATTAATTATTAATGCATGGTATAATTTTCCTAGGTCATAATATAAATCCCCTACATCTAAACTATCACCAAAAGATTCCCTCCAATCTATTAATTTAAAATCCTTACCATCATGTATTATGTTTTCTGGTTGAAAATCACCATGAAATCTTGAAGGTATTGAATTATCATAAATTAAATCCCAATTAATTTTATCTAATAATTCTGTTATACTTGGTACTTTAACCCCATTAATATATTCAATTTTATCTAAATGACTATTTGCAAATGTTTTTATTCTGTTATAAGTTTTAGTATGATAAATTTCTTTACAATTATTTAAAAATGGATCTGTTTTTTTAAATTTTTCTGTAGCAAATTTATTTTTATAAAAGTTTAAAATATCTTTAAGAATATTATCATCTAAAATATTTGATAATAATTTACCTTCTACATGGTTATAAGCATACATGTTATCATTTAATTTAGTAACTTTAGGACAATAACCATTAAGAAATTTAGTTCTTTCTATTCTTTTGTTATTTTTATTAGTATCTGTAAAGTATTTTATGACTTTACCTTCATCAATGAATATTGATTCTTTATTTTTAACTGCTACTATTTCATTTGCAAAATGTTTTCTAGTATTTTCGTAAGATTCATTATTACCAGTATCATACCATGTAAAATCTATTAGTCTAATTTTATTCATACCATCAAACCCATGAACTACTTGATATTCATCTTTAATAATTTTATGATCTTCTAAACTTTTCCAATAATCTTTATAGTCATATATTCCTGCCATTCCCACATATGCTCTATTTCCAGTACCATAATATAATCTATCTAAATATTTAGAGCCTTTTACTAAACAATATTTTAAAGAATCTTCCATACTAACATGTGATACACCTAACCAATTTTCTTCTAATTCATTAAATACAAATGATTCTTTAACAATAGTATCTGCTGATGTAAATATAAAAGGTGTTTGTAAATATTCCTTACATTTTAATAAACTTAATCCAGGACCTGACCCAGGACCTTCAAAGTTTTCAACGTCTACAAATGTAATATCTCTTCTTGGAAATACATGCTTGACATAAGATTTTACTTGCTCTGCTTTATATCCTACAGCTATTATAATTTCTATAGTATTAGGAACACTTTTTATAATATGAGATATTACGGCTTTATTTTCTAAAGGTAATAGAGATTTATGTAAACTATCTATTGAGGTATTACGTGTTCCTTTACCTGCTGCTAATATACAAAGTTTATATTTTTCTTCTATTCTTGCATCACATTCTACACAAAATTTAACCATAGCTTTCTTATTACCAACATAGTCTGTACAGTATTTTACCTGTTTATTACATTCACGACATTCTACACAAGAACCAGGTACCTTATTATTTCCCATGCTCACTTTCTATCTTACCTGATATTCTATTTGTATCGTCTTCATATCTTACTACATCATTAAGATGTGGAGTAGATACTTCTAATGCTGTGTAACTTTCTCTAGCTATAACTCTGTGTTTTCTTCCTAAAGGTACAGTCCAACCAGAACCTGCTTTGTATATTTTAGATTCCATAACTCCTTTGTCATTTTCTAAAAGTACTTCTGCTTCACCTTCAATAACATAATTTGCTTCAATTTTATAATCATGTGATTGAAGACTACATTGGTTTCCTTTTTCCATATGAATACGTTTGTATGCATAGAATTCATTTAATTCTAACCATAATTCATACCCCCATGGTTTTTCTACTCTATAGTTACTTACAGATAATTCATCTGGTTTAGCACTATCAATAGGTCCTTTGTACTCTTCTAATGATTCTCTAATAAATTTGTCTTTGATGTGTTCGAATTTGCTCATTTTTTATTTAATTTTAATGTTATTTATTCCTTCGTTTCTAGTTAGATTAATTGCGGAAGCATAATTTTTACTTCCATTTGGTTTTCTGTCGTTTATTAAAACTCTTTTTCCTCCCTTAATCCCCATAATTAAGGTATCATATATAATTCCAATTTCAGATAATTGTTTTTCTGTTACTGTTCTCATACTTTCTCTTCTTCCTGTAGTTAAAATAATATTATATCCCTTTCTATCCCATTCCTCTAATTTTTCTAAAGTACCTGGTAATAATTCCATACGAAAATTGGGTTGGGTAGCCACGAAAGGGCTACCATGTTTTACTAAAGTTCCATCTATATCACAAAAAATGGTTACTGGTCTTGTTTCTCTCATTTTAAAATCCTTTTTTTTCTCCCCTATTAAATGGGTAATTGTTTTCTATAAAATAATTGTCTAATACTGATTTATATTGGCTATTTTTTAAATTATGGTCTAACCATAAAAATTCCTGAACTACTTTTTTATCTAAAAATGGGTATCTTGTTTCTACACCATGCATACCTGAAACATATTCTTCTTTTGCTAAATAAGATTCCATACTACTATGATAAAAACTATTCCAAGGAAATATAGTGCTTAAATCTTTAGGAAATAAACCACCAAAGTTACTATGTTGAGTTTTTTTAATACCTCCAAAACCATAGTCTGAAAATATTTCATCTGCTCCTAAACCAGATAAATATAATTTACGTCCATCATTTATGGCGTGTGTACACACTAAAGACAACCAAGATGAAGCTCTATCATCTATTAATTTTCTTCTTTCTTTATAATTACTAGAAGAAGATTCAATAGTATAAATAAATTCTTCAGTACCCCTTTGTACTAAATCTCTATGTGCATTATATAATTCTGTTTTTTTCCATAATGTTTCAAAATCTGCTTTTTCAGATTGTGTAATCATTGAGTGTCGTGAATCTATAATAGCACTATTTTCATGTATGATTCTAGGATCACACGCTCCTAATACACTGTATGCTTTAAAAGGTGTGTTATTTTTTAATAATTCACAACATATAGCTCCACTATCATAACCTGAACTTAATCCAATAAATATGCTTTGTACACTATTACTTGTTCTTTTTTTAATTGATTCTTCAAATGCTTTATTCCAATCATCAAATGATGTTTTATGCTGATTTAAATCAAATTCATATATAGTAAATTCGTCTAATAATGTAGCGTCTGATAATTTAAATATCATAGCTGTGTTAGGTTTAGCTTTTTGTATGTTATTGTAACCTAACATATTTAAAGGTGTACTATAAGTTGAACACCCAAATTCATTATTATCTATTGAATAAAATAATGGTTTTATTTTAAAAGGATCAGTTGCCATTATAGCTATATCATTTTTAAAATCTAATAACAATATAGCAAATTCACCATCTAATTTTTTTACAAAATCTATTCCATACTCTTTGTATAAATCTATTAAACATTCACCATCACTATCATAATCACCAAAATCCTTATAATTATAAATTTCTCCATTATATAAACATATTACATCATTATCTATAAAAGGTTGGCGGGTAAAATTACCTGTCATGCTTAATAAATTATGAATAAACATAAATCCATTAGTTTCATCTATACTAACACAAGTATCATCAGGTCCTCTAAATTGATTATGGTAATTTAGATCATCTAGATTGATATCTTTATTATATTTTGTTGAAAATAATATACTACACATTTAATTTTGTAAATTTATTTAAAAATACTTCTTCCGAATACAATTCTTGGAAATTCTTCTTAGTTTTATTTGAACATTCTATATAAAATTCTTCATCATTAACCAAACGAGTTGCTAATTTTCTTGCTTGTTCTATATCACCATCAGGGACTGATAAATCTGGGTGTAAATATTTTTGCGTGTTAACATTATCATAAGCAATACAAGGTATTCCTAAATAAGAACAATTTAAATTAAAAGTACCTGCTGCTGCAGTACCTAACTGTACCCCATATTTACATTTTGATAATTCGTACATCCAATCTAACCATACGATCCAAGGTAAATGGTTTATATCTAGCATTTTTTCATCTGATTTCATTCTACCTGTTGTAGGAGAAGAAATATTATCACTTAATATTTTTCCAACTATATATGAATCAAAACCCCTATAAGCTGTAACCCAATTACCCCCAACCATAACTCCTTTTCTTTCACCTTCATATGTTCTTATATTATCTGTTATCATTAAGGTAGGTAATAACTCACATCTAACATCAGTAATTCCTCTATAATATTTTAAATCCATATCATTATGACAGAATATGACATCCATAGATTGCAACACATTATGATACCATAATTGGGATTGTACTGTGCCCCCTTGCCAATACCAATAAGTACTTTCTTGCATTGTACCTATTTTATTACACACACGTTTCATTTGTTCTATAAGAGGATAATTATATAAACCTTCTTTTTTCTTAGGAATTATTGCAATACCCAAATCAAAATTTTCATTTAATTCATGAATTTTAGTAATGGGGTAATGCACAGCATCTAAAGCACATAACCAAGCCATATCTGTTCTCATATTATTAAAATTTCTAGGAACTTTTCCTATATCAGGAGTTTCTGTAAAAAATACTATTTTCATAAGAATAGTTGTTTTAAGTTAAATTGTTCTACTAATTCTGTTCCTTTTTTAGAGCATTGAAAGTTTGTATGAAACCCTTTAATAGTATCTTCTTTAAAATAAGATCTATGTTGTTGAGAAGTAAATTCTTTAAGCATATTTAATTTTAATTTATATGTCTTAGAAATATCTATAAAAGTATTAGGTGTCCAATTTTCTAAAGTACTAGGTGAATAATATTCTACTAATGATATAGATTTTATTCTAGTTAAGGGCCATCCTAAATTAGATACTGTTTTATGTTCAAAATGACTATCATGTGCTGAAGTTGTACATATACAATCATAATTATTTTTATTTACAAAATTAGTTTCAATATAATTTACCCATTCATCTTCACCTTTTTCCTTTAAAAGTTTATAAGGTGAAAAATGTAAATTAATGTTTATAATACCCGTTGATTTCCAACTATTACGTACTTCATCTAATCTACTATCACTTGTAGTTTCATCACAATCACCTCCTTGTGTTAAACATAATATATCAAAATGTGTATTATAATGTTTGATAATAGTACCCCCCATACTATACTCTACATCATCTGGATGTGGGGCTAAACATAAAACTTTATCAAATCCTAAAAACTTCATTATATTGATTTAAATGATTTTTCTGTAAATATTTTTACTCCTCTACGTCTTAAATAATCTCTCATATCTTCACTTAATTTATCTTCGTATCCTTCTATAATTCTCTTTTCTATATTAAAAATAGTATCTCCTCCTGCTCTTTTTAAAACTAAGGAGTCTGGATTTACTTCTATACCTGCTTTTAATCCCTTAAACTTTAATAAGTCAATATAATCTTTAACTATATCTACTAATATATTATACTTTTCTTCATCTGAAAGTTCTTTAGGATAACAATTTTCTTTAAGTACTTTACATGGAGAACCTGCTGCAAAACACCCTTTAGGTATACTTCTATTAATAATAGAACCTATCCCTATAACTGTATTTTCTCCTATTTTTACATTTGGTAAAACTATACTTCTTGCTGGTAACCAAACATTATCTCCAATATGAACTGGACCAAAATCAGCGGGAAAACCTTGCATTACATCTAACCAAGCTCCATGTGTCCATATTGCTACCTCTCCACCAATTCCTACGTTATCTCCAATATGAACTTCGTCTGAAGGGTTAATTATGGTTTTTTCAAATATACCAACATTATTTCCTATATAAACATTTGATTTAGGTCCAAAACATCCTCCTCGTCCTACTTCAACACCTTCACACATATACAATCCTTCTCCTGCTGTAAAGTTATTGCAATTTATTATACAATTATCTTTTATGATTGAGTTTCTTCCTAAAGTAAAATCATTACAATTTATAGTTACATTTTTACCTATAATTGCGGTTTCATGTATT
>Ga0209337_1002195_pt1 | contig 14337 bp, 11 predicted proteins | sample LinPmetageLP53_FD_184044 | JGI IMG/M metagenome (GOLD analysis project Ga0209337, IMG submission 184044) | Marine viral communities from the Pacific Ocean - LP-53 (SPAdes) (version 2) | ecosystem: Environmental > Aquatic > Marine > Oceanic | place: Pacific Ocean | collected 2010-02-08
ATGAAGGGGGATCCAACCCTTCTTTGGAGGCGGCCACAGTAGACCGCGGCCTGAATAACTAAAACAGGAGCTTTGGAAATGTCAAACAGAAACATATATAGAGAATTCTTAACTGCAGATAAAAAACTCAGAGAAGGTATATACGATAGATTATTCTTAGATGAGACCACTATACTGTCAAGAATGCCACCCGCTGCGCCATCAGAGGAAGAGTTAAGAAATGACTTGACACATATTCAAAGAGTGTATACAATGGGAGATAGGCTTTACAAGTTTGCATACGAATATTATGGAGATGTAGACTACTGGTGGATTATTGCCTGGTATAACAACAAGCCAACTGACGCACACTTTAAGATCGGCGACGTAGTGTACATCCCCCGGGAACTTGATGTTGCTATAAGGATCGCCACAAGAGAGAGATGAGATGTCTAATCAAGTAATGTTAAACAACTTCCACCCGCAGGCGTATTTGGTATATTTACTGTCCACTGCTCCACAATTACTTAAACACAGTAAATTATCACCAAGTAGTACACCGACTGGAGTACACCGTCTCATTGGGCCATATCGGCCCGAAGCCGTTATGTCGAAATTATACAACTCGAGAGACGCGACAGGTAAAAAGCTTATAAAGGCTCACTTTTTCAATTTAGAAACCCATAAATTAACGGCCCTTACCCCAGAATTGAGGTTTTACAAAGCTGAAAACTATGAAAATAACTCAGCGGAGAAATTTACGCCGTTCTTCTTTCCAGTTTCTACAATTTCAGATGAAGCCGCAACAACGAAGGGATATAGCAGAACAAAAGGCTCTGGAGTTAAGAGTTTTGAAGTAAAGTTTACGGGTACCGACCCATTCACGGCCCCCCGGTTCTTGGAAGCTAGCCTACAGCTCTATGTGGATAATCTTGCAAATATTTTTGATGTTAAGAAGGGCTATGCAGCATTGGCAGACTTGTTTACGATATCTATCGCAAGATCAGCGAACAAAAAGGAGATTAATGGCTCAACCGTAACTTCTGGGGACCTTGTGCGCCCAATAGAGGTAGCAGCAACTTTAGGGTATACAGTACCTAACAATAAGTTATTCACCCAGGAGGAAATCAAAGAAATTAGGGATTCAAATATTTCCCTGAGGATGAATGTAATAAGTCACTCAATAAACGTAAACCAAGACGGATCCGCAACAATTGACATACAGTATACTGCAAGAATAAACAACACTGCCAGAGACAAGATCTTCAGCGCAATCGACAACCCGATCGATCTTCTCCGCCGAGCTGACATCAGGCAAATGTTTTCGCCACAAAAGAAAAAGCTTGACTCGACAGACAAGAAAGACGATTCTGCGTCTAAAAGATCTACCCGGAAGAGTCAAATACAGAAGTCCATAGAAATAAGAAAAATAATGGATATTCTTGAGAAGAACAAAAAGATACATTATATAGATACTGAGCCCTCCGCTCTGAGAGACTATACAGAATTGGGAGTAAGCCAGGACTTGCAAAAAGAACGTCTAGCCTCGAACCTAGCATCCTCCCTATCCGGCGCCCCCGCCGGCAACCTCTTGGGGGCCAAAGCCCAAGAATTGGAAAAGATGATTGATGATTTAGATAATTCAAAAAGAAGAATTTACTATGTGACTTTCGGAGATGTAGTCGAAGCTTTCTTTGAGAAAACTAGAGCATCTCTAGAAGACTCTGTATTAACCATGCAAAAGGCTAGCCAAATACCTTCCCATGCATCGATTTTAACTAAATCAGAAATAGAAGGCCTATCAATAACTTTAGGGGTGAGTAAGGAAGACATGCCCGGGCTTTTAGCTATAGCTAAAAAGAGCCCAGATGAGAAGAAGAAGGTTATAAAGACTATCAATGGCGCTATTAAGAAATTATCTACTTTTAAGATACTTTTACCTGATATCGAGTATAAAGCATATAAGCAACCTGAAAATGAAGAAAGTACAATAAGAGTCAATGTCTCGAATATACCGATAGCTCTTGAAACTTATCAGGAGTTCATGTACGACAAAATTGTAAACTCTTACAGAAATACTTATACCATACCTCAGTTTTTAAATGGTTGCATCAATGATTTGCTTCCAAATGTTTTCGGAAAAAATTGGTCTAGTGTTGGAATTGCTAGTAAAATCATCAGTGCTCAACCCTCTTTTACTTCGACGACATATTCGGGTCCAAAATTGCGCGGCGCGCTACAGGCCCAAACAGACATTAGCCCCGAAAAGGTACCGAGTGCACAGAAAGACTTTAGATCAGCTAGTATACAAGACGAGAATGATTATTTTGTTATATATCAAAAACTAGACAGAGAATTGACACCAGACGGAACAGGAGAGCTAGACAAAGATTCTAGAGAGGGTATTTACCATTTCCTGCTCGGTAAAAATAGGGGACTAATAAAAGAGATTAATTTTTCTAGGTTCGACGTGCCGTTTGCACAAGAACAGCTGATGACAAACCAGGTAGGTCTGTACGACGAGTTAAAGATGCCTTATAACGCCAACATTACGATGGTTGGTAATAATTTATTTACTCCCGGGAGTCAGATTTTTATAAATCCAAACAATATCGGGTTTGGATCTCCAACAGACCTCAACTCGCCGGCATTCAGAATAGGCCTAGGCGGCTATTATACGGTTTTAACAGTCTCGACTTCTTTTACTGGAGCGGGATCGTTGACTACGACTCTAGAGTGTTCTTTTGGATCGCACGCTTCGGAGTCTGAAGGCTTAAGCAACGCCTCCCCAAGACCGCCATTACTGGGGCAGATTGACAGATCTCAGACTAGCAACGACGACGTAGAAGGAGACATACAGGATCTCAGCACTACTTTGGTAGAGGTCTCTCAGGGTCATTACTTACCTCAGCTTGTTGACCTCACTCATCCCGAATCTGGAGAAAGAATAGTCGATGAGGTGACTGCTAACCGAATCGCTAATGATTACATATTGCACCAGGATAGCAACATTGTTTATATTCCGGGTGTCATTGATAAGCACATAAACCCTCAAACAGGAGGAGTTAGGTACAATTTAAACAGAGGAGAAATTATTGAAATTGATGACTCTCGACCAACTCAAGAAGCAGTGCGTCTCGTGAGTGCTGAGAGGTTCCCGACACGGCCGAGTAGCGGAGGACGATAAGTATGTCAAAAAAAACTATATTTCTTGGCGGCTCAACCGGCAGGCTCAAGACAGAATTTGATGAAAGACTGAAATATAAGAATATGATCGTCTTCCCGGGGATGATAGATACCCTGTATGATAGATACTCCTACGGGTTGGTAAATGAAGCTTTCGAGCCGGTATATCTGGTAAATGACCCAGAAATTCTTTCTAGTTTTCCAGGTTTTGCACCGCAAGTTAATTGCTTGAGCTTTACTGCAGCTGCTTTTGAGGCCCTTAGGGCAGATTATTTAGCAAAAGTAAACAATACGGATCGAAACATTCCACCCTTTTTTAATGGAATTGTGCCTGTCTTGGGTCACGAGTCCTTTGAGCAGTCTTATGCAGATTATATAACCTACAATAGTGTAAAATATTCTGATTCGCTGCAAAACAACAGGACTGTTGATGATTACCCATGCTACCTAAGCGCGCTAAAAGAGATTATGGTCCAATATTTGAAAGATTTTCCGATTACGAGAAGTGGATTTCTATTATCAAGGCACAATAATGTACGTTCTTCCGGTATAGTTTTGGAACTCGCAAAGCTTGATTATAATAGGGATTTTGAAAAGGGAGAAATAGTTCAAAGTAAAGACTTTCGATGCTTCGCTGACTATGCAGCATCATATGGCTTCTACATTGACAAGTTCAACCCATGGCGCCTCTACACTAATTTGGAACATCCAATTACTCGAAGCTTCATCCGCCGCGGCGCCGTAGCAAACACAGTTTCCGCCGGCACACCACCTTCGGCTGAAGGTGTGATGAACTCCATATATAGGCTCAAGTCCCACGAGGACGACTTATATGACCTGCAGGACTTCGTGGTAAAGATTTATAATGATATAAAGAAAGTTGTTCCATTTTATACAAAATCAGTGTATAATGGCAGAGATGTATCAAAAAGCACAGAGAGTGTATACAGGCCTGAAATCGAAATGTTGTCTTCCGCGGAATGGCTAGAGATGCTTTTGCTTGCAAGATTTTTGGAGCTGAACGTCTACACAGAATCTGAGTTTGAAAATAGAAAAAAACAAGTACTGCAGGTCAATCAGATATACGGAGTGAAATCCGCAATACAAAAGATCGGCCGTATTTGTTCGAATGTGATCAGAGAGAAATATGGAAAAAAAGAAAATAATTCAACCCCTTGACATAGAGGACCAGTGTGTAGGTATATATTCAGCAAACAAATTTACCTTCAAAGAAGAGGATATCAAGTCGACAGTACAGCAAAATAGCTTGGCCTGGAGACATTCCCCGGTATTCGAGAACGATGAAAAGTACACATATTTAAGTATCTTTCTTAAAAAACAAAACTTATCCCAGTATTCGGAAGACCCAACCTCCATGGAGGCCGCGACCGCTCTGCTTGAGGCTCAAAAGCGCGCAGCCATAACTGCAAAGATTGATTTTTCTAACATCTGCTTCTACGAGGCTTTGCCTGATCACTTGATGGGTAAATGGTTTTCTTTGAGGGACACCGCGATGCACCGGGTAAACTCTCTCGTGTCGCGACCATCTGATTATGATATCTTGCACAAGATACATGTGCTGACCACGAATATTAGCAAACAAGGTGTAAACACGGGGAATCAACATAAGAATATTGTATATGATATATACAATTCGGCCACAGGCAGGCTAACCACAAGCAAAGGCTCTTACCCTATATTGAGTATCAGTAAGGCAGAGCGTCACCATTTGAAACCGCAGAACGATCTATTCCTAGAGATAGATTTAAACGGAGCAGAGATTAGAACATTGTTGGCTTTTTCTGGTATCCCACAGCCAAGCGAGGATATTCACCTGTGGAACATGAAGAACTTACCGCCATGGCTCTCCCGAGCCGAAGCTAAGGAGCAGTTCTTCGCTTGGCTTTACAACCCAAAAGCTGAAAATCAGTTATATGAGAAGTCTTATAATAAAAAAGCATACTTAGAGCACTATGACGGGGAAAGTATTAAAACACCGTTTGATAGACTCCTCCCCGTTGATGAAAGAAAAGCATTAAATTACTTGCTTCAATCTACAACATCTGATATAGTATTAAATAACGCATACGAAATTATGAAGAAGCTTAGACGAGCAAAGAGTTTTGTGTCTTTTACGATGCATGACGCAGTTGTTCTCGATTTTGCAAAAGAGGATCACAAGATGGTTTCAGAAATAAAGGACATATTTGAGACAAATATGTTTGGGAGATTCTTATCAAGTGTGAGTATTGGCAAGAACTTTGGAGAGATGAAAGGGATAGACATTTGAAAAATGTATTAGCTTTAGGGTCTGCAGCCTGTAATATAGTCGACTCACTTAAAAAGTACGACACTTATAAGATCTATAAAATTCAAAATAATGAAACAGAGAACAAAAAACAAGAGTATACCATTCCAGATATGTCTTCGCCCGAAGAGTACGAGGACCTCGATGTTCTGAAGGAGATTAAGTTTTTAAAGCAGATAAAGGATGAGGTAACTTTTTTTGTCTGCGGTGCCTCCAGAAGCAGCGCCATGGCCTTAAGGATATTAGAAAGTATCCATAAAAGAGGAGTAAGGATAAAAGTAGTATACTTCCAACCCGAAATTGACTTTTTGTCAGATGAGCAAGCATTGCAAGAGAGAGCGGTCAAGGGCATTTTGCAACAATACGCTCGCTCCGGACTTTTCGACGATATTTTACTAGTCTCGAATAAGGTCCTGGAGAGTTTCGTTGGCTCGATAAATGTACTAGATTATTACAAGCAAATAAACGAGGTTTTTTGTGATAGTTATCACATGCTTGAAGTATTCAAGAACACAAAGCCCGTTATGTCTACCTTCTCCCGAATCCGCGAGTCCTGCCGGGTAAAAACCATGGGCGTGAGCACTATTTCTTGCGAAGACAGGTTGTTTTTTCCTTTCAAGCAAGAAGTGGAGGTGTTATACTATTTTGGTATCAATGAGGAAAAGCTAAAAACAGAAGGAAACTTCTTCAAGAGCCTCACAACCAGTGTAAGATCCAGAATGTCAGGCGAGACGAAGGCTTACTTCGGGATCTACCCCACAGAATATGAAAGCGATTATATTTATGTTGAATATTTTTCGCCAAAAATACAAGAAACAACTTTTGACACAGAAAGCATAAAATGAAGAATAAAATTTTTGAAGTAGAAGACCTCGCCTCAATCCGAGCGCGTAGGCAAATAGAGAATTGGGACCGCACAATAGAGAATAATTTTAAAGGAGAATCGGTAAACCCGAAAGCCATGACCCGGGTCTTAGAGTACTTTGGCCTCTCCATAGGAGAGTTAGAGAAAGAACTACAAGTAAATCCGCCCTTTAAAAAGGCACTAGCTCTTTACACTAGTGTCAATGCTAGTAGGCAAGGTACAAGGGACGAGAAATACATATTAGAGGGCATCGCGCGACGTATGGAGATGGATGATATTTTCATAGAAAGTTACACCACTGACGCAAAGGTTCCTATTCGCAGTGGACAAGTTTTGCCACGATCCGAGGCAAAGAAGAAGTATTCGAAGGATCAGATGTTAAAATCATTTGACTTTGGCGGCAAAGTATCATATAATATAAATATAGAGGGTTTCGCGAAGGTGTTCCTAGGCAAAGGAGGCCACCAGGACAATGTCCGGATCGAAACGGAAGAGTTTATCAAGTGGGCCGACCTTCATGGGGAGAGCAATACAATCTATGTAGCACTCATCGACACTGACCAGGAAGATACTTTTCAAAACCTTAAAACCCTAGCCAAGAAAAAAGGAAATGATAATATATGGGTGGAAAATCACAAAACACTGCAACACAGACTCATCTCAATAAAAAAAGACAATTAGGCCAGTTTTACACTACAAACTATAATTATATTTTACAAGGAATGGGTGTCCCGCCCGGGCACCAGATTATAGAGCCGTTCGTTGGCGCCGGCGACCTTTGCTTATGGGTCGAAAGTCTAGGCATCGGCCCCATGACGATGGAATGTTATGATATAGCACCTCCAAAATCGCAAAAGTCCAACTTCATCACAACGATACGGGACACCTTATTAAACCCTCCAGATTATGATGGTAAATATGTTGTTACAAATCCTCCTTTTCTAGCAAAGAACAAAGTAAAGAAAGGCCAATATTTGAGGATATTCGAAAAGTGGAATACTAACGATTTGTACAAGTGTTTTCTGGAATCGTTGATCTCTTCAAACCCTGTCGGCGGCGTTGTGATCCTGCCCTTAAACTTCTTTTGTGATGACAGGAAAGTGGACACCCGGGACAGGTTCCTTAAGAAATTTGAAATCAACAGGATTAATATATTTGAAGAGTCGGTGTTTGAAGATACCACATACACAACATGCTCGGTACAGTTCTCTATTCGAAAGGGTCCAATTCCAAACAAAGTATCGATAGACACTCACATTTTCCCATCTCAAAAAGCAATTAAGATGAAGCTTAGTGAGGAGTCCAAGTGGAAGGTCGGGAGTGAAGTATATGAAAAGCCAAAAAGCAAGTATAAGGTATCCAGGCTGGTACATACGATGTTGTTCGAGAAAGACGCAAGAAACAAAGCCCTTAACCCTGAAAAAGAAAACAAGATAACAAATATCTTGCTAAATTGTGTTGATGGTGGTAAGATGGAGTCTAGAATAAAGATGAAGTGGAATCCGGCGCCTTTATTCGGAAAAGATACTGATAGAGCTTTCTGTACCTTAGTTATTGTACCAGCAATATCGGAAGAAAAGCAAAAAAAACTAATTGATAGATTTAATGAAAAATTAGAATCCTATAGAAAGAAATACAACAGCCTATTTCTGGTTAACTATAGAAACTCTTCAAAACAATATGCAAGAAAGAGAATTTCCTTTGAAATGGCGTTTAACCTGACAAAAAAATGCCTAATAGAAATAGAAAAAGCTTGACAAAATAAAGAAAACATTGTATGATTATATAAGTTGGTCAGGAGATTAGCTGACCTGCTATAGCCAAACGTGCAAAAAAATAATATACCAATAGGAGGTAATACAACATGGCACTTAATTTAGACGCAATGCGTGGAAAATTAGATAAATTAAACGGAAAGGGCGACGGAAGTAAAAATCAATTCTGGCGACCCGAAGACGGTGAGAACAATGTTCGTATTGTCTCGACACCAGACGGAGACCCCTTCAAGGAGAGGTATTTCCACTATAACGTAGGCACATCAGGTTTTCTCTGCCCAAAGAGGAATTTTGGCGATGCTTGCCCTGTTTGCGATTTTGCAAACAAGCTTTGGAACGAGGGCACAGAGGAGAGCAAGAAACAAGCAAAGGATCTTTTTGCAAAGCAGCGATTCTTCTCACCGGTGCTTGTCCGCGGCGAGGAGGATCAAGGTATTCGTGTTTGGGGTTATGGCAAGATGGCTTATGAAAAGCTCTTGACAATTGTCCTTGACCCAGACTATGGAGATATTACAGACCCAGAGAGTGGCAATGATTTGAAGCTTATGTATGGCAAGCTGCCAGGTGCCTCTTTTCCTCGTACAGATATTCGTCCACGACCCCGCAAGACAATCCTTTGTGATGATGCTGTCGGAGGCGATGAACGCTGTGCAGAGCTACTAGAGACTATCCCTAGTTTCGATGATCTCTTCGAGCGTAAAACGACAGAAGAGGTGAAGTCGATCCTTGATCAATTTATGGCTACCGATGCCGGTAATTCTGAAGTTGTAAAATATGGGACACCAACTGGCGGGTCTGCAAATGCTGTTGAGTCAGCTTTTAACGATCTTCTGAATTCTTAAGGAGTAGACGGTGGCTAGATCTAAAGTATCAAAGCTTAAAAAGGGCTCACTAGATATTGCTGCCGTCCGCAGCATCATCAATAAAAAAGCTGGTAGAGAAGTCGCTCATTCACTGCAGGATAATAACCCAACCGAAGTGAGTGAATGGATTTCTACCGGATCAAGGTGGTTGGACTCAATTATCTGCAAGGGGAAACTTGCCGGCATTCCAGTCGGCAAAATTTCAGAGATTGCAGGTTTGGAAGCAACCGGTAAATCATTTATGGCTGCACAAGTGGCCGGCAATGCTCAAAAAATGGGTATTGACGTGGTTTACTTCGATTCCGAGTCAGCCCTTGATCCAAGTTTCCTAGAAAGAGCAGGCTGCGACCTAGAACGTCTCATGTACGTTCAAGCTGAATCAGTCGAGTTTGTCTTGGAAACTATTGAAGAGTTGTTAGGGACAGGGAACAAATGGTTGTTCATATGGGATTCCCTGGCTCTAACACCTTCTATGTCAGATGTTGAGGGGGATTTCAACCCTCAATCATCGATGGCTGTAAAACCAAGGATCTTATCTAAGGGTATGTCAAAGCTAACAGTACCAATCGCCAACAGTAAAGCGACATTTTTGGTACTCAATCAGTTAAAGACGAATATTACACGTTCACCTTCTGAGGCTATGACAACTCCCTATGTGACTCCCGGCGGGAAAGCTATGCACTATGCCTATTCTTTGCGAATTTGGCTTACTGGACGAAAAGCTAAAGCCTCTTTTGTTCAAGATGAGAATGGATTCAGAATAGGCTCAGAAGTCAAAGCGAAGCTTGAAAAGTCTCGCTTTGGTACAGCTGGTCGTCATTGCAACTTTAAGATCCTGTGGGGAGACGAGAGTATCGGAGTCCAAGATGAAGAGAGTTGGTTTGACGCGATTCAGGTTTCTGATAGACTTCTCCAGTCAGGAGCTTGGTTCACTTTAATCCAGGATGATAGCACGGAAGTCAAATTCCAACGCAAGAACTGGGTGGATAAACTTCAGGATGAAAAATTCAGAGAAAGTGTCTTGACAATCATGGACGAAGATGTTATTATGAAGTTCAAGAATAGAGAAGGCAAAGCTGACGACTTCTACGATACGGACGACCCGGTCGCGAAGCCAGACAGCTAAACACAAAGCCCACCTCTTCGGTGGGCTTTTTTTATGGAGAAACAAATGAAGAGAGTAATGATTGTTGACGCATTCAACCAGTTCCTGCGGGGATACATCGTCGACCCAAGTAAGAACCCCAATGGAAATCCCATCGGAGGTATGAGAACCTTTATCAACATTATGAACAAGATCACTAGGGAGATTTCTCCTGATATGATTGTTGTAGTATGGGATGGTAAAGGTGGCTCGAAGAAACGCAGAGCGATGAATAAGAATTACAAGGCAGGAAGAAAACCACTCAGAGTTAATTGGAACTCAGATGAGATGACCCCACAGGATACAGACAATAACAAGCTCTGGCAGCAACTTAGGGTGGTAGAATATCTTAACCAGACACCAATCGTTCAGTTTATGGAGCCTGAAGTGGAAGCCGATGATGTTATATCTTATGTCAAGAATACACCGATGTTTTCAGACTGGCAAAAGGTAATCGTTTCTGCAGACAAAGACTTTATACAGCTTTTGGATGAAAAGACTCTACTGTTTAGGCCAATCCAAAAAGAGGTCTTGAATATAAACTCTGTTGTTGAAAAATTCGGGATTCATCCGAAGAATTTCGCGCTTGCCCGCGCCATCGCAGGAGATCCTAGTGATAATCTCCCAGGTGTACCCCGAGTAGGTTTGGGGACTGTCGCTAAGAGATTTTCTTTCCTCAAGGAAGACAATGATTATTATATTGCGGATGTTTTACACGAGTGCGGCTTAGAGAGTAACAAGTTGAAACTTTACAGTAATGTTATAGAGTCAGAAAAACTTATAGAAGATAACTACAACATTATGCAGCTCTCATCACCTTGTCTATCGCCACAGAGCAAGAACAGGATTGATGAAACATTTGAAGAGTTTAAGCCACATTACAACCAAACAGAGATGAGAAAGTTGATGCTGCAAGATGGAGTGCTAACTGTAAATATGCAAGATTTAGAGCAAAAATTTAATGATATTATTACTTCCTTTTCATAGGAAAACCTGTTATACTATCTAAATAATAAACAAGGAATAACATGGAACAAGCAGTTAGTTTTTCAAAATTCGGAAAGTCATTTCAAGAAGACCTTTGTCATCTGGTGTTGAACGACCGCCCATTTGCGGATCAGATGTTTGAGGTACTAGATCTAAACTTTCTAGAGCTTAAGCATCTGCGAGTTTTCATTGATAAGATAGCAAAATACAGGAAGAAGTATGGAGTCCACCCCACATCTAATATTATGCATTCGATCATACGAACAGGTTTGGATGCATACCCCGAATCAGTTAAAGTACGAATCCGAGAATACTACGCCAGGGTTTTGGCAAAAGGTGAGATCCCTAACTCTTCGGAATACATCAAAGACACAGCACTAGACTTTTGCAAGAAGCAAAAACTCAAAGAAGCATTGATTAAGTCAGTAGACCTCATCAAGAACTCTTCATTTGACGAAGTTTCTAAAGTTATCGACGGAGCCCTTAAGTTGGGATCAGATAATTCATTTGGCTACGAGTATCTCGCAGACTTTGAGAAGAGGTTCCAAATAAAGGCTAGAAACCCCGTATCAACCGGCTGGCAGCAGATTGACGAAGTCTCGAAGGGTGGTTTGGGCAAAGGCGAGTTAGGCGTGGTAGTGGCGCCTACTGGCGCCGGAAAGTCTATGGTACTCGTCCATTTGGGCGCCGCGGCCCTCAAACAGGGCAAGAACGTACTTCACTATACCTTGGAACTAGGAGATACGATAGTTGCTAGCCGGTACGATTCAGCCATCACTGGCGTCGAACTGAATAATCTAACGGTTTTCAAAGAAAAGATATACGACGAGATAAAGGATTTAACAGGAAAATTAATTGTAAAAGAATATCCAACCAGATCTGCGTCAATTCAGACAATCAAGAGTCATATTGATAAGTTGCGTAGAAGAGACTTTGTCCCAGATATGATCATTCTTGACTATGGAGACCTAATTAAGCCAGAATCTTCGAAGAGAGACGAGAAAAGACACCAATTAGAAACTATTTATGAAGAATTAAGGGGCTTAGCCCAAGAGAGTGAGTGTCCTGTTTGGACGGCCTCTCAAACTAACAGATCAGGTTTAAATGCTGAAGTTATTACAATGGAATCCATCTCCGAAGCTTTCAATAAGTGCTTCGTCGCAGATTTTATCTTTACTGTCTCGAGGACCGTCGAAGATAAAAATACAAATACAGGAAGGATCTTTTTAGCCAAAAACAGGAACGGTCCTGATGGCTTGATATTCCCATTATTTATGGATACCAGTAATGTAAAGATAAAAGTTCTAAACCAAACAAATGAATCAATTAGTGATATAATGGAGAAGTCGTCAAAAGTACGGCTAGACAACCTAAAGCAAAAATATGCAAGTTTTAAGAAGGAGCAAAAGGAGTAAATGAATATGGAGCTATCAAATAAGATCTTATCAGAGATTACAGTACACATGAAATACGCCCGTTATTTAGATGACGAGCAAAGAAGAGAAACATGGGAGGAACTAGTAACGCGGAATATGAATATGCATCTTAAAAAGTTTCCTCAACTGGAACTTCAGATAAGAAAAGCTTACAAGATGGTTCATAGTAAGAAAGTACTCCCATCGATGAGATCAATGCAATTTGGTGGAAAACCAATTGAAGTTGCACCAAACCGTATCTTTAATTGTGCTTTTATGCCCATAGATGACTGGCGCTCATTCGGCGAGGCTATGTTTTTACTTTTGGGTGGTACCGGAGTCGGTTATAGTGTACAGACACACCATGTTGAGAAACTTCCTGAGATTACTAAGCCCAACCCTAAAAGAACTCGCCGCTTCCTAGTAAACGACTCCATCGAAGGGTGGGCCGACGCTGTAAAGACACTTGTTCGCAGTTATTTTAATGGTGGTTCTAAATTAAAATTCGACTTTTCCGATATTAGGCCAAAGGGCGCCGCCTTGATTACGAGCGGCGGAAAGGCCCCGGGCCCACAACCACTTCGTGAATGCCTTGTTAAATTAGAGGGCATGTTGCGCGAAAAGGATAATGGAGATAAATTGTCCTCCATTGAAGTACACGACATGATTTGCCACATCGCTGACGCAGTCCTAGCAGGCGGTATTCGCCGCGCGGCCTTGATTTCGCTGTTTTCAGCTGACGATCAAGAAATGATTTCGGCGAAGACTGGCGATTGGTGGGAGAAGAACCCACAGCGAGGACGAGCAAACAACTCTGTTGTATTGCTTCGCCACAAGATCAACAAGGAATATTTTATGGATCTTTGGGATAGAGTAAAAGCGTCTGGGGCAGGAGAACCAGGCTTTTACTTTTCGAATGATAAGGACTGGGGAACAAATCCCTGCTGTGAGATTGGCTTAAGGCCTTATCAATTCTGCAATCTAACAGAAGTTAATGTATCCAACGTCGAAAACCAAGAAGATCTAGAAAGCCGAGTAAGAGCTGGCGCCTTTATTGGTACTCTGCAAGCTAGCTATACAGACTTTCATTATCTTCGCGATATCTGGAGAAGAACAACGGAGAAGGACGCCTTAATCGGTGTATCAATGACCGGCATCGCGTCAAACGCTGTGCTGCAGCTTGACATGAAAGCTGCAGCACAGGCTGTAAAAGACGAAAATACAAAAACAGCTGAGATTATAGGTATCAAGCCCGCTGCTCGTACAACTTGTGTCAAACCAGCAGGAACCACCAGTTTAACACTAGGTACCAGCTCCGGCATCCATGCCTGGCATAATGATTATTATATCAGAAGACTTAGAGTGGGTAAAAACGAGGCAATCTATTCCTATCTATTGAACAGTCATCCAGAGTTGGTCGAGGACGAATATTTTAACCCTCACTCTACCGCGGTAATTTCTATTCCGCAAAAGGCGCCCTCAGGATCAATTATGAGAACCGAGTCCGCCCTTCAACTCCTTAAGCGGGTCAAATTAGTCACTGATGAGTGGGTTAAACCCGGCTTTCGTAAGGGTCAGAATACGCATAATATATCCGCAACAATTTCAATCAAAGATGCAGAGTGGGTTGACGTAGGAGAGTGGATGTGGGAGAATAGGACAAGCTACAATGGTTTGTCCGTGCTTCCATACGATGGGGGGACGTACACCCAAGCACCTTTCGAAGATTGTTCAAAAGAAACTTATGATGTGATGATGGACTCTCTTACTAGTATTGACCTAACCCGGGTCACAGAAGCTGAAGACAATACTAGT
>Ga0209337_1002196_pt1 | contig 14333 bp, 4 predicted proteins | sample LinPmetageLP53_FD_184044 | JGI IMG/M metagenome (GOLD analysis project Ga0209337, IMG submission 184044) | Marine viral communities from the Pacific Ocean - LP-53 (SPAdes) (version 2) | ecosystem: Environmental > Aquatic > Marine > Oceanic | place: Pacific Ocean | collected 2010-02-08
TCAAACCACCACTGTAATCAAGCCATTGACCATCATTATATTTTTCATAAGAAAACTCACCGTTGTCTACGTGAAAAGGCATTAAACTAGCCCAAGCATGTGACCAAAATGATTTTGTGTAACGGTAATAATCAAAACCTAAAACAACAGAGTGTTGTATAATTTGATCTAACTCGTTACGTTTTCTTTGTGTATAATCAGACAGCATAGTTGGTATAACAACCTCTTCCCAAACCTCTTTGCTTGTAGCAACGAGTTCTCCATCAGGAGAAAAATACTCACTAGCAGCTACATCGACATTATAGCCTTCTTGTAGTGCTAGATAAGTGTAATGTATATTGCCATTGCTGAGCACCCACTCTGCTAAAGGATCGTAACCATACGGCTCAGATAACCTTTGAGCAAGCCCAGCGTTGAAAGACAATTTGTCATTAGCTTTATATCTATATCTTTGTGATGTTTCAAAGTATTTAATATCAGCAAAACCATCTTCTAGGTATTCGCCTTTTAATATGTACTTGTCATCTACAAACCTTATAAAGTGATGCTGATCTAAATATTCATTACCTTGTTGTCTCTTGTAATCTACTTCAAATAAAAATTCTAATCCACGTACTTTACCTACGTTAGCACCGTCTGACCACGACTCTTCTGTACCGTCGTAAAAAGTTTGAGCTCTATTTTCATAACCAAACCTAGCAATCTTACGTATACCTAAAGCCAAGTTGTAATCGTATGGAGTTTCTACTGTTACAGTTTCTAAACCATTAGTAACAGAAAACACATCTATATCTGATATAGAGTTACCACCGTTAGCTGCAGCGTAAAACGTAGCAAATTTAAAATATTTTTTAAAGTTTTGTGAACAACACTTTTTAGGCGCCGCGCAAGCAGCCAATGCTATACACAATATTATTATTAGTTTTTTCATTGTTATTTATTTGTTAATCAAAATCAAAATCATCATCGTCAAAATCAAAATCATCGTCGTCAAAGATATCGTCATCAAAGTCAAAATCAGAGTCTTTAAAATCAGAGTCGCTAAAACCAAACTCGTCTTTTTTATCTCTAACATCAACACCTACACTCCAAGCATTCCAGCCTAAAATCATAGCTATACGCTTCCAAGTTGCATGCTGAGATTCCATAGCCGCACCAATGTTTTGAAGTTTATTGTATATTCTGTTTAAAGGTGCGTTGAACAAACCTTCTACCACTCCTGTAGAAACCTCCCAAACAGGGTTGTCTATATTTAACACACCAAGCTCCTCTCTTTCTTCTTTACTCCATTTCCAACTTTGTGTTGCTGAGTATATTTTTCTAGCTTTAATTCCAACAGGTGGTGATAAGTTAAAAAACTCTATTAACACATAAGCGTAGTCAGCTCTATTACCTTTTTTATCTTGCTCTGCTGCTTTTAAAGCCATGTTTTTTAAAGTAGATATTATTGCACCACCAACACCTATACCTCTTAATGTACTATCTAGCATAGAGTTCCATAACCTAGCTTGTTTTTTATCAACTAACTCTTCGTCTTCATCTTCACCACCAAACATTAACGCAAGTAAGCCTGTTTGTAGTGCGTAAAATATCATGTTTTGAACAAAAGAATAATAAATTATTTTAGACAAGTTTGACTTTGTATCACCTCTACCGTTTATTAAATCTAAAAACGCTTTTTTAGTTAACCTAGCATACTGCATAGGCGTGTTTTGGAAAGCTAATATCAACCTACCAAGAATAGAAGCTTGTTCTTGAGAGATCATATCCGCTCTTGCTGACTGCTGAGTTGCCTCTGCTATTTCTTGAAAATCAGTCCAAGCTTTTTCTTTAGCTTGCTCCTCTGTTAAACCTTCTTTAACATACTTACCTATTCTATTTCTATAAAAAGTAGCACCTCCCATTGCAATCGCAAAACTATCCGCAATTTGTGTTGGTGCAAAACCTTTTTGTAACATCCATCTAATAGCTGATTTAGCTTTGTTATCTGTTTTTCTTAAATGCGACATTAGTTCTGCAGCATTTAAATCTTGTGTTAAACCTGATCTACGTTGTTTTAAGAAATCAGAGTTAAATATATAGGTAAAATCAGTCCAAAATTGTTCTTGATTTGCAAAAGCTCTAGATGCTGCAAAAATACTATTATCTTCCCAGTTTATGAAGTTTACAGTAGATAAAGTCTGTAGTATAGCTGAACGCATGTTAACAAACATAACAGCACCAACAGATCCGTTTAACCAGTTCATAAAATCATTAACCATTTTATTATCACCAAAAACTCTATTAGTGTTGTTTTCCATACGCCATAGTATGTCTTCTAACGCTGATCTAAACTTAGCGCCGTATATAGCCTCTATTTTATTCATGTTAGGTCCAATAAGCTGTCTACCACTTCTACCTCCCCATTTTCCAAATATTATTTCTCTGTTTTGTTTAAACAAATCAAGAAACTGCTCTTGTTTTACTTTACTTGACTTTTGAAATAAATCATGTTTTATACCATCGGTTTCCCAGTCTTGACCAGGTTCAGTATAACCTTTTTCATCTCTTGTTATTTTACCAAGAGCTATTGCAAAACCAAGTAGTTCTTCATCATTTTCAACAAACGCAACAAGTTCAGCTTTGTCAGTTTCTGACAAGCCAGGTATTTCAAACCCAGCCTTGTCCCATAAATAAACTCTTATAGCGTCTTCAACAATAAAGTCGTCGTCTATAATCGCCTCGTTTAATCTTTTACGCATACCTTCAACACTACTCAACAACTCACTATATTCATTTGCCATTTGTTGTTTAGCTTGGTTAAGCTTTGTTATAGCTTTTGCGTAAGGGTCAAGCAGTACTTTTTTAAAGAACTTCATTTGCATTTCTCCAACTTTACCTTTACCTAAAAAAGCATATAATAAACCTGCAAAATCCTCTGCAGATGGCGGGATCCAAAACTTCATTTTGCCTTGTTTTTGACCTCTTTTTCTACCTTTAATTTCTGAAAACCTTTTTTTAGAATCAATACCAGATGCTTCTTCTAGTATTTTATTAAAATCTTCGTTGTATTCAACGCTTTTAGAAGCTTTTGCTTGCTGTATTTTAGATTTAACATCTAGTTGTTCTAAAACATTTTTAACAGCTTGTACGTTTTGTAAAGCGTCATCAGCAAAATATATATCATTATAACCTTCTTCAACCTTACCAACTATCCATAAAGCTTTAGCTTCACCTGTGCTGTTGCCTAAACCAGTGATATTTTCTAAAGGTATTTCTAGACCATTTTCTTTTAAAAACTGATATATTGCTGGCGCAGCTTCAGCTGGTCTAGCTGTTAATACAAACATATTTTCAGTTCCAAACTTACGAGCTAATTTTAACGCTTTGTTAAACAGTGGCGCGACTTCACCGCCAACAACGTAGTTAAACTCTGAAAAATCAAATTTATAACCCGCTTCAGCTAATGCAACATAATCTCTAGCATACTCCTCTGCGTTTAACTTTCCTTTTGTACCATCTGGAGCAGTAAATAATATATTAGATTTAGTTGTAGCTAAAGTATCATCAAAATCTAAAATGCTTATACCTTTAGTATTTTCGTTGTATTCCATTGACCTAGCAACTTTAGCAACTTCCATGTACTGCATAGATTTACTAACGTTAGGCGCTTTTGCTTTTTGAAATTTTTCACCAACAATAACTTTACCTTTAGATTCTATTGAAACAATAGGTTCTACGTCTGGGTGCATTATTGTTTTATTGTTAAAATCTCTTGCTAAAACTCCTTTAACAATATCTGTCATATCAGAAGCTTCTTCATAACCAACCTCCATTTTTGACTGATTACCAGAATTGTCAATAACTTTGTTCATTTTTTTAGTTATAATACTAACTGTAAAATCTTCAAACATTTTATCAAGCAGTTCTTCCCATTGAGACTCGTCATTGTTTTTTAAAATTTCAATAGTTCTTTGTATTAAAACGTGATGTGGCTTGTTGTGGTCGTATTCTAAAGTTGTACCTGGGTTTGCAGGGCCAGTATAAGTGTTATTTTCAAAGTTAAACAAGCTTTTTCCTATACCCCATAGTTTTGCTGCTTTTCTTGATGGCGACTCCATACTACTTCCAAAAGCAAACATCATTTGAGCAAACTGCATACGATTACTAGCGTTATCGCTTGATCCATATTTTTTCCAACCACTAATTACAAGCTCCTTGTATAGTTTTCTTGCTACATCAGCTTGGTCATTTCTGTATGTGTTAAACATACCGTTTTCAGCAACCATTTCAGCAATAACATCTTTGCTTTTGTCTTTTTTCAAAGTAGCTAAGTTTTTGCTGCTTATCTTAAAAAAGTTATCCGTATGTAAGTTTATTACATTGTAATAATCTTGAGCGTTAGAAAAAACTTGAGGTCTAAATCTATTTGACGGTTTACTTGTAAATGGTGTTGCAAAAGTAACTTCTATTGACCCTTTGCTAGCTGGTCTAAGTTGTTTGTAAGAAATTCCAGAAGCGCTTTTGTGCATGCCACCTAACAACGTAAGGTACATTACGGCTTCTTCCATTGTCATTGAATCGTTTTTGTCTTGCACTCTTTTTTTAAGTTCTTGTGCAAATTCAACAAGGTTTGCTCTACCTCTTTCAACACCTCTCTTGCTAAAAGCAGCGGCTTTATTAAGTTTTCCAAAACCAGGAGCTGGTGTTATACCTAAAGATTCGAATATAGCTTGCTCTAACTCTAAACTTGCAAACTCTTCTTCAATAAATTCTTGAAACAATGGCATAGACATATCGTTAACCTCGTATCTTCTAAGCATTTTACCCCATATAGTTAGCAAACCTACCTTTTGAAATAACTGGTCATGAAGTTTTTTGTGATCTACACCAGTGTTTTTAAAACTATTTTCAAATAATTCTTGAGTTTTTCCTTCAAGCTTTTCTTTATCCTCGCTATAGTCAATAATTATTCTATTTAACTCTGTTTGCATTAAGTTTAAAACCTCTTGTATCGTTTCTTTTTGATCTTGACTAGACTCTAAGTAAATAGCTGACTGTGCCATTTGTGATATACCATCAGCTAAAGCAACATTTATTTTATCGGTTAAATCACCATGTTTAGCTACAACATTTCTTAATGATTGACTAGCAACAGTTCTCCCAAATTGATTCCAAAAAGCATGTACAAGAGCCGATATATTTCTGTCACCTCTAAAAGATTTTCCATCTACAATTCCAACAGCTTCTTCAATAGCTTTAATATCCATTATTGGAAACTTATGGTACATTTGAACGTTGTTTTTCTTTTTACCTTTATTATAAGCTAGTTTTTGTAATACTGGTCTTATTTTTGTAGGGCCTATTGGCTTATCTGTTGTACCAACAAAACCTTCTGGCAATACAGGGCCAACAAATAATTCAATACCTAACTTCCTCATTGCTATTTGTGCAGCTCTTAACTCATTAGAACCTCTTGACTCATCTATTCTTAAATTAGCCATAAACTTAACAGCTGCAATTTTACCTGCTTTACTAGCTTTAGCGTTTAATATGTAATTTAACTTGTCAGCGTCAATACCTGATATTTTACTTGTTACATTTACAGCTAAGTCTTGTAGGTTTGCAAAATCAATATTGTATATATCAAAGACATTACCATCTATATCAGCAAAACCAAGGTCTTGTAATTCTTTTATCCACTCTTCTCTTGTTTGGTTTTTAGCAGGGCCATTTTTAATTAATAAATAACCTTTTTCATAATGATCTTCGTATTCTTTTTGTAAAGTTTCACCACCAGCTTGAAATGCAATATTTACTTTTGGCCTGCTTGACTCACTTTCATCTAATCTATGTATCATAGTATCAGTGTCAGCAACTTCATTAACACCTTCAGCATCCATACTTACAGCACCTTCAACCTCACCCTTTTTTTCTTGCTTTAATATTTGGCCGTATCTAAGTGGCAGCATAGTATTCATATACTGACCAAACTCATTAATACTAGCATCGTAAGTTCTTGCTAAAGCCGTTAGTTGCTCGTAATATCCAGATAAAAATTGATCAAAACCAACTCTTTTACCTTCTTCAAGAGCCATTATATTTGGATTAGCTGCGGCAAATTTAGCTAAATTAACTGCTGCAGCCATATTGTTTGCTATTAAAGCATCTTGCATTTCTGGCGAGGCTATAACCTTGCCATCTTTAGTAATATTGTCGTCTAATATTTGTTGTCTTATTCTAGCGTTTTCTTCAACAATTTTTTTAGATGACTCTTTTAATCCTAAGTCTTCTAATATTTGTTTTTCTTCATATATTGATGATTGTGCTGATTTAGCTGCTTTTTCTTCTTGCATCTTTTTTCTTTGCGATGCAGATAATTTTAACTTACCTTTTAAACCTTGTTCTTTTATTTTTTTAAGCCCTTTACTAAATCTACCTCTTTTAGCTTCTCTTGAATAATCTTCAATAAAGTTCATTATATCTAAACCACTTTTAATAGTAGTGTTATAACCAAACTCCATAGCAGTTCTTCTCATTATATCTGACATACTACCTAAAAACGATTTACTTAATCTGTAATTGTTTTGAAGCATGTACTCTGACATTGCTGTAAAAAGTTCATCAGGGTTTTGCGCTAAATTATAACCCATACCTTTACCTAATACGTAGTTTCTTAAAAAAGGACTTATTGATGAGTTTGTTGATAATTCTTTCATAAGAACAGACGCCATTCTTCTCATCAACTTAGGATTTGTTATCATAGTTTTTCTAAGCATAGCGTGCATTAGCTCATGCTGTATAACACCAAAGTTTTTTGCTTGTTTAGCAAGTTCCCAATTAATAATAACAACGTGCTTTCCTGTGGAGTCGTCGTAAAATATAAAACCACCAGCCCTGTTACCTGGCGCAGTACCGGTGTCTAAGCCTAAAGGTATTAAAGCTAATTTTTTAATTTGTAAAACTTCTATTTCTTCTTGCACTTTTTTTGTTACAGGACCGTCTTTTTGCAAATCATCTATCTTGGCATCAAGTATATTGTTTTCTCTAATTCTTCTAGCATTTTCAACTTTAACAAACTCAAAATACTCTTCAGCATTAGCTTCGTGATACAAAAACCCTTCGTCTCCAACTAGCTTTTTACCTCTTTCTTTTAATAAAGCGTTTAACTTGTCTTTTTTAACAGTAAAACTTTCTTCTCTTATTTTTTTATTTACTTCTTCAATTTTTTGATCTATTTCTTTAATTTGCTCTTCTACAGCAACTTTATCTTTGCCTTTTAATAAATCATTTTTTTCTTTTATTAATTTGTTTTTTTCCATTAACAAATCAATAGCGTCAGTAGTAACAAATTCAGGTGCCATTTTAATAGCTTTAACTATTTCAAAAGCAAGATCCTTTGCTTTTTCTAATTGTTCTTTAGATTTTTTAAGTTCACTAAGATGTGTTTTTTCCCAGCCATCTAATGGAATTAAACTTTTATCGTACTCTTCTAGTCTTAATATTTCAGCTTCAACGGCTTTTAACTCAGCGTCTACAGCTTCAAAACTACCAACAGTATCTTTTATGTATTGGTTATATACAGTGTGCTTTACATGATTAAATGTTTTAACACCTTGTACACTACCCATAATACCAGATAACATTAAAGTTCCAACAATTAATTGGTTTTGATGTTTTACATCAAATATTTCTGGAGAATGATTTGCTAAGTAATTTGATTTTACAATGTCATTTAAAGCTACATCAAGCTCTTCTTCAAAAATTTCTTTAAAAGTACTTTTTACTAAAGTTGTAACAGCTTTTTGAGAAGCTAATATATTTGCTTTACTTTTTATACCTTTAAAGTTTTTTATTTTTTTTAACATACCGGGCAACTTACTCATCATGTTTGCGCCTGCCGCTGTTTGAAACCATAAATAATCTGGCATTATTGACTGTGAAACTCCAGTAAAAAAAGACATCCAACTAGCCATTGCAAAAGCTTGTTCACCATCTAAGCCTTCAGACTTAGCATAAGCTAAGTTTTGAGATAACAACATTCTGTATGTTAAGTCTATTTGTTTTAGGTTGTTTGCTAGTTTTCTACTCATTGTAAACCTATTTTGCAAACTTCTAACAAGCTTAGTTGGTTTAAGTAAACTACCGTAGCTACCAGCACTTACAACCCCAAGTCTTCTAAATTGTTTTTGCTTTCCAGTTTTAACAACTCTTCTAAGTCTCTCTCTTTGACCTAGCATTCTTTTTTTGTCAAACTTTGTAATACCTCTAGCTAACATTATTGTATAGGGAAATAATTCACCAGCAAGTTTACCATAAGCATAAGCCCCGCTACTCCAATCAACATATGGAAATATTTGGCCCGCTATAGGTTTGTCAACAAATAAATTTGCATCCGGATCCATTGATGTTGGTAAAACATTCATTTTAGATAAATTTGCAAACTTATCAACAGCTGAGTCAAAAACAGTGTAGCCACCTTCGCCTGTAGGCATGCCAGGTATTTTAGAAGCTAAATAAGTACCACCACCAACAATAAGCCCTGGAACCCAAGCGGCTTTACTTAAAAAAGCTCTAAATTCTAATATATTACTAGCAGCGCTAGAAATTACATCTGCAAATCTTCCTAAATCACTATCTCTTCCAGCAAGATCTCTTAAGCTTTCATTAAATTTATTGCTTATTACAAACTGCTCACCACCCGTGCTAGTAATAAACCTAGTGTCTTTAAACATAGGTTTAGCTGTAAAAGCACCTTCTTGCTCAGTAAATGCTAAGCTTTCATATAACTCATTTTGATTTTTATTCCACTTTTCAACTTTAGTATCGTACCAATCGTTTCTTTTTAAAAGTTCTCCGTGAGTATCGTTTATTGTAACTCTTTCTTGTTCTAATATTTTTTGTTGCTCTACAAAATTACTGTAAGAAGTTTGGTCGCTAGCGCTTTTAAAATCAGGGTTCCATTTTTCAACACCACCATAGTAAGTGTAAAAACCTGTTGGCTTTATTTTATTATTCCATTCAGATTTTAAATCTTCAGCTTTGTTTTTCCATTGGTTAGCAACATTTTCAAACTCTTTATTATCTTCTAATATTTCTGTTCCAACTATGTTAAGCTGTTGTGCTTCCCAATTATTATACTCTAAATTGTTTTCTAAAACACGTGTTCTAGCCGCTAACCCAATTTCTTCTTTCTCCGCTGTAGTTAAATTGTCTTGCTCGGCTGTGCCTACTAGATTTCTAGAATCAAGCTCTTTCATTATTTCCAACCTAAGTTGCTCTTCGTATAGCTGCGGGTCAAAAGTATCATCTGCTTGAAACACATTGTTATCTCTCATAACATTGTCGCTTATCTTATTGTACTTTTCAACCTGCTCTCTTGCGTTTTGTATATCTAAAGGTTCACCACCAGGTAGTTCTCTTTCAGCTTCTAGTCTAGCTTTTACTTGTGGTTGGTTTTCGTACTCATTTACTTTCGTTACACTGTTGCTATACACATCATACGAGCTTTGCGTGTTAGCGTTATTTTGAATTAACGTTTGGTTTATTTCTTGATTAACGGCGTTAGCATCAACTGGCGAGCCCTCTACATATGGCTGACCTGTTTGAGGGTCTATAACTTCGCTTTCTCTTTCCGCAACATTAGGGACAATAATACCACTTTCAGTTCTTGTTGTTCTATTTTGACCAGAAATACCTCTATTACCACTAAAGTTAATAAAAGGTCTTGTGTCTTGTTGAAAAGAATTTATGCGTGGAGAAAAATTAAAAACAGAATTGTTTTCGTTTAATAAAGAGTCTGTGTTTCCTACAATAGGGTCTATGTTGTTGTCAGTTGCAAATGCACTTTCTAAAAATGTACTTGTACCTACGTTTATTTCTGGATCTGTAATTTCATCTGTAGGTGTTGGAGTTGTAAATACTTGCTCGTCAGTTTCTGGCTTGTTAAATGGTGTACCAACGTTTCCTTCAACTTGCACTTCACCAATTAAACTTTCATCTTGTATTTCACCTTGTGGTGGTACGTAATCTTTTTCTTCAGTAGTTTGATTTTTATTACCAGATACCGTAACTTCGTTTAAAAGTGATTGTTCTTGTATATTACCTTGTGGTGGAACATAAGTTTCTGGCGTAGAGTACTCTGTTTCTACACCATTAACCATTTTATACATTTTACCATCTCTTTGGTAAGGTTCGTCTGCAGCTATACCTTCAAAATCAGAAAAGTTGTTATTACCTTCTTCTATTATTTCAGTTTGTAAACGAACAGCATTTATACTATCTGTACTTAAACTATCACCTTGAACTAAAGCCATTGAATCTACTTTACCGCTAACTCTATGCTCATTAAGTCTTCCCATCCAACCTCTAGAAAACTGCGGATCATCTTGGCTTGATCCTATATAACTCTGCTCTCTTCTCATAGCGTAAGCGTCTAAAACCCTATCACTACCTTGTTTTTCTATTGCAGTGTTTACATGAAAAATAGCGTTATCTATGTTTTCAAAACCTTTTGCATCACCCAAATCACCGTAGCCAGAGTTTTTTAAAGCAGTAACCATTGTTTCGTTATCACTATTACCAAAAGTAAATCGCTGATTTATTAAAGCATCGTATATAGACGCTCCTACTCTTTTGTCAGTTATTTCTTCTAACTTGTGTTTATCCCATATATTAGTTTTGAAATAATTAGACACAATATTTTTACCCTCATCTTCTGTTCCAGAAAACTCTGACTCAAACTGAGAATTAACAGCGTCCCAACCAGCTTGATCTTTTGGAACTTCAATGTTATTCCAGCTTGCCCAAGTACCCAAAGTTAAACCGTAAAATGTTTTAGAATAAGCAACACTACCACCGTCTAAAACAGTTTGATTACCCGCGTCTGTTTTATCAGTGCTTACACCAGCTTCTGCCTCGGCAGCTAAATTATGGGCGTAGTTGAATTTTTCAGCCATTTATTATTATTTAATTAAATTTTTGGAGCAGGCATTGTTCTATCAACTTGACTTCTTATACCTTGACGATTATTATTTGTGCTACCACCATCCATATTACTGTCTATTGTTTGTTCATCAAAACCATAGTTAGATGCTAACATAGCATCAAATAAACTAGAGCCATCAAAATCAACCCAATCACGTGAGTTTGGTCCTAAGTCAACGCCTTTAAGAGTTTTAGAGTTTGTATTTAAATAATTCATCATTTGCTCGTATTCTCTAGGGTTGTCAATGTTAAATGGTTTAGTTCCTTTTACACCATCAATTTTAATACCAACAATATTGTTATCTCCTGACTTTTTGTAAGCAAACCTAACATCTGTACCAGCAAAGGTTGAATTTAAACCTTTAACGCCATCTTTATAGTTTCCACTTTCAAACATACTAGAGCCATCACTGTTAAGTATTGATTTTGAAAATAAAGCTTTTGTGTATTCTTTTGATTTTTTAACATCTATTTCTGCTTTAGTACCATAAACATCACCTACACTTGTGTCAAACGATTTATAATACCTACCAGCAATACCTTCTTTAGCGTTGTACTGGCTGTTATAAACGTCAGACACAGCACCACCATACCACTTGGACATATTTTTCATATTGCGGTTTAATGCTGTTTTTTGTCTAAGATAATTTGTAGCCTCTTCTTTGTTCCATTGAAAGTTACCCTCATCATCAAAAGCAGGAACTTTACCTCTGTCTACAAAAGGCACACCACTTCTTGGTCCCCTTGGGTTATCACCTTGGTCATCTTCTTTTGAGTCAATTGTAGCCAAGCTACCATCCTCATCTAAATAAAACTCTTTTGGTAATTTACCACTAGCAAAAGCATTTGCGTAAGTTAAATCTTCACCATCATCAACAATATCAGTAAAAAACATAGACATTTTTTCATTAGCAGTGGCTGGAGCATCAGGATTTGCATCAGATTTTAAATCATTAATTGTATTTAAAAATTGATTAGCAGCTCCTTCTTTTGTCATAGGAGCACTAGCGGTGCTACCTTTTTCTCTTTTATCATTGTAAAACTTCATAGCAGCTGTACCACCGTTTTTATATTCACCTTGCGGTGAAGGTAAAGGATTATTTTTATCATAAACAGTACCGTCAGGCATTGTTACTTTTAACCTGTACCCATCTTCTTTTGGATATTCTATTTTAATACCGGTTTGATCTTGACCGTTTATAGCTAAATGTATACCTTGTAAATGGCCTTTTTGTGTTGGATTTAACATATCATTATACTGACCGTCAATTTCAAAATTACCCATTTTTAATTGAGCAAGTTGTTTATTACCAGCATCTACGTTTTGAATATACCCAGCTGCTTCAGTAATTTTTTTCTGAGCTGCCATGTCACCTTTATTCTTAGATAATATTCTAGCTTGCTCTTGGTAAAGACCACTAACTTCTTTCATTAAACCTTCCATACCAACTACATTTTCGTTGCCGGCCAATTGAGTATCTTCAAGTAAAGGTACTGATTCCAAAGGTGGTTTGTTTTCCATTAAATTGTTAAACGTTCCTTGTTGTTTAGCGTATTGAGCACCTAAAAAATCCATACCAGGCTTGCTAGCGCCTTTAAAACCTGCATCAAAGGCTTGATACATAGCTATAGCAGCACCACCATCACCACCTTCAGCTTGTGCTGTTTGTTTTAATATATTTCCATCTGCTGATCCAGCAGCCGCTTTTGTTGCCATATTTTATTGTTTTTATTGAAATAATTTATCAAAACTAAATCCTTTAGCTTTTCCATCCGCTCCTAAAGCACTGTCATAACCACCCGCATATCCAGTGGCTACAGCACCTGCAACCTCACCAATACCTCCGGCTACCATAGCTTTGTGAGCTGCTATATCTTTTTTAGCAGAACCTAATCTTTGAGCACCCATACCTAACAAAGTACCTTGTCTAGTCATTTCCATTGATTGTTGTTGAGCTGCACCTTTTCCGTAAGCCATATCAGCTTGCATTTCCATTTGTTGTTCCATCATACCTCCTTTTGCCATCGCTAGTTGATTAGCAGATTCTTGTTTTCCTAATTGTGCAGATATAGCCGAACTTTGCTGCATACTTTGGTTAGCTAACGCTTGAGCTAAAGAAGCAACACCAGAACCACCAGCGGCACCTTGTAGGTTTTGCATTATATTAGCTTGGTTTTGTTGAAACATTTGACTTTGAAAATCTGCCGCTTGAGTACTAACCTCTAGGTTTTGAAAAGTGTTTTGAAAATTCCTTTGTATACCTTCAAAAGGATTTGCTATTTCAAGATCTCTGTATCTTTGTTTTTCTAAATCGTATTCTTTTTGTGATTTGGCTAATTCAGCTCTACGAGCTTTACCACCAGCCAAACCCATACCGATTTTAGCTAAACCTCCGACTGCTCCTGAAATTGCCATTATTGCTAAAGGACCCATGTTATATTGTTTTATTTAATGTCATATGTAATATAGTTACATTTATTGGTTGTTATTTACTACTTTTTACAACTTCAGCGCTAACTGAAAATAATTCTGCCGAAGCTGTTGAATCGTTTGTCATTTCTACCTCTGCAAAATAACCACTAAGACTAGACGTACTTATTTTATTATCTTTTCCAAAAAATATAAAATCGTTAGCGGTTGGTAATAGTTCTGTACCAGTTGTTTGAACCGTAATACTATATGTTGTTGTTCCAGTGGTAAGTTCTATGCACTCACCTAACTGTACAATATCTCCAACTTGTTTACCATCTTCTATTTTAACAAAGTATATTATATCCCAAGCACCTTTATCTGTTTGAGAATCAGTATTTGTAGCTGTTGCTGATATTTTTGCTTGTAGCGAAGTGTTTACAGGGTTTGGTAGTGTTATTGTTATTTCTGCCATGTTACGAATTTATTGTTATATTTACAGCCGTTTCATTACTGTCTTGCTGCCCGTCATTAGCTTTGAATTTAAGATCAACATTGGTTGTGTTACCACTTGCTGAAGTATAGTTTATTGTTTTACTTCCAAGTGTTAAATTTTGAGTTTGATTATTACAAGCAAAGGTTTGTGCTTGACTGTTAGTATCAGTATAAGCAATTGTACCGTGCGCCGGGAAATGCGTGATTATAAATGTTAGTGTATCGTTTTCTGGGTCAGTACCAATTAGAACAATCTCTATAGCTTCATTTACAATTACAACTATTGATTGCCCCGTAACTGTTGGTGCCTCGTTAAAACCTATTATATTAGCCGCGTCTAAACTACAAGTTTGGTTAGAAGAACCAACTGTTTGCACTTTTACATTACCGTTAACTTGCATTATGTGATGAAAAGTTAAAACCTCACCCGCAGCAATAGTGCCGTTAGGTGTTGCGCTAAGAG
>Ga0209337_1002197_pt1 | contig 14329 bp, 11 predicted proteins | sample LinPmetageLP53_FD_184044 | JGI IMG/M metagenome (GOLD analysis project Ga0209337, IMG submission 184044) | Marine viral communities from the Pacific Ocean - LP-53 (SPAdes) (version 2) | ecosystem: Environmental > Aquatic > Marine > Oceanic | place: Pacific Ocean | collected 2010-02-08
TGCACCATCTACTCCCTGTACTGTAAAGTCAAGACTGTCTGACAAGATTTCATCGTGACCATCAGCAGCAAAGTTAAGATCAACATTGTCTGCAACTGTGATTGCTTTATTCAATGTCACAGATGTAGAACCATTTGTGGCTGAAACTGTTAATGTACCATCTTGAGAACAAGCTGTACTACTTTGAGCATCAGTCAATGAAGTTGCACCAACAAGTGAGTATACTTTTTGACCAACTGCAATTGTTCCAGAGTTATTGTCTAGAACCAGAGCAGTTGTTGCAGTTGTGATTGCACCATTTGTTTTTGCTGTGATAGCAGCAATACTGTCAAGAACAATCCTGTCACTTGCGTTTCCACCTGTTCCAGATTCTTGCATGATTGAAAGTGCAGAATTACCATCTTCTTCATTCATTAGAGAAGTACCATCAAATACGATAGCAGCTTCGCCTGGCGTAATTCCATCACCAACGCCAGCACCGTTAAATGCAAGATAACCAGCTGCAGCATTTGTTTGTGCAAGACCTCTAAATACAAGTTGGTTAGTTCCTGATCCAGAGAAGTACTGACAAGCCATCGTACTGTCTTCTACCATGTCTGTTTGACCCAAACGAGAAAGCAAAATATATGCTTTGTTTGTTATTGTTTGGTTCGCAGAACGAGTAGCAGATGTAATGTCTACTGCTTCATCGAATGTTACTGTAATATCAAATGTTCCTGTATCAGCAACCTCTCCTTGAGTCCAATCAATGGACTGAACTGTTGCAGAACCTCTGAATTGTCCTAAGTTTTTAATACAAACCAAAACCTCTGGTTGTGCATCAGCATTATCGTTACCAGATGCAGCTAAGCCTGGGGATAATCCCCAACCACCACTAGTAGCAACAACATTTTCTCTGGCTCCTGACGAACCAGCTGCATTACTGTCTATTGGTAGGAATTTAGGACGGCTTTCCACCGTGTTAGAATTACCCCATAAACCCATTTTTCTTCTCCTTTAATCAAAACTGATTATGTTTTTTTTATATTTATAAGAATAGATTACTTAAAACCTAGTTTCTTTAGTTCACTTATAGTCCTACCTACGTTTGTGTGATGAATACCAATTCCACCTTTTGCTTCCCACTCACCAATATTCTTAATGTGATCATCTATTAATACGTTGGCTTTACCATTAGATAGTGCATATGCTTGTTTTTGTGAGCGTTGCACCAAATTGATTTTACTTCTCTTAAATTTTGTATTCTTTTTTAACCATTTCATCTTGCCAGGCACAGAGTTTGAATCACGACTCGTATATGCAGACAATATATATGCATCATATCTAAATATGAAATCATAAAGTCTTTTAGCGCCAGGCATCCAATCTAAATCAGCCCAGAAATTTTTAACTTTGTTAATAAGACTCCATCTCTTATCTTTGTCTTTCATTTTAACAAAACCATCACCACCAACAACCTCATCTGCACCTTTCATAAGTGCAACAAGAACCTGATCCATATCACAATAGATGGATGGTAGGTCACTTTTAGCAACCTCTGTCAGCTCTAACAAACTTTTCATAATATTACTTTTTCTTTTCTTTGATCGTAGGATTCATTTCTACTGATGCAACCTTTTTACCTGTCATAGTTTTACCATCTTTTACTTCTTTTGTCAAGTCTTTTTTACTCTCTTTCTTAAAAGGATTTTTGTCTTCAGTAGTATTCCAAACCTTTGCAAGTGCCTCTCTCATAGACTCATTTTTCTTTTTTACTGCATCAACCCACTCACCATCCTCGCCAGGAGTTACATTTTCTGTGTGTTTACGATACTCATCAGTTCCAATCTCATAAGACTCTGGCATATGTCCACCAGACATATATCCTGCCATAAGTTTTTTGATGGTTTTTACATCTACTCGCATAATTTTTGCAATCTCTTCAGCAGATTTTTTATCTTTAATCAACTGATGCAACTGAGACATTTTACCTTCTTTAACTTGAACTTCTTCTCTTTCATATACTTTGAACTTAAACTTTTTCTTTAGTTCTTTCATCAGTCCATCAGCATCTCTCATATTATCAAATTGGATAGAACTACCCTCTTGATTAAAATCATCCCAAGGTTGACTACCGCCTGGCTCTATCTTATTATTAATATGGTTGTATGCTTTTTCAGCAGTAGTTGTATCTTTAAATTCAATCTCTAAATACTTTGCTGCTTTTTCATCAAGTTCAACTTCTTCTTTCTTGTCTTTCTTTTTTGACTTTCTCAACATTGCAAAGTCTTTACCGTCAATGTCACCATCTTTATCCTTGTCGAGTTTCTTTTGACCTCCAACAAGTTTTTCTTGTTTTACAGCTGCCTTTTCCCACAACCCTAGAATTGATTGCTCAAGGCTACCTTCCTTTGTATCCAAATATTTTTTACCCATTTTTTCTCTCCTTGAGTTTTTTACCAACCCTGTCTAGGATTGCATCTTCCTTTTTCTTTTTATCTTTTTCTTTGTAACCACTCGCAAATGCAGCTTTTCTTTGTGCATCACTCGCAAAACCTTCTTTTAATGCAGATAACATAGCTTTGTATGACTTTGCAACCTTTGCTTGAAACTTCTCTTTGTCATTGGCCCTTCTCATAGAGTTGTACTTATTCTGTACGGCAGCTGCAATCTTTGCACTAACCTTGACTTTCTTTTTGTCCATAAACTCTACTGGAAAATTACCTCTTAGTGAAACAGCCTTACGCATCTGCATGATGATATTCTTGGATGCAGATTTTATATCATCATCAGATGCAAAACTATCTAGATCAGCAGGATCAACCTCTTTACCTTTACGCATTGCTCTCATTGCATCAGCACGAGCAGATGCCTCTTTTAATTTTGCAACGAGTTTCTTATCACCCTTTTTCTCTGCATCTTTAATATCATCCTTAACAGCAGCACGGCGGCCGTTATCAGCTGGTGTTTTACCTTTAATCTTTTCTAGTTGTTCTTCAATCTCTTCTTTCTGACCCTTTGCTTGTTTCCACAAATCTGCATCCGCCTTTCTTGCTCCACCACCTGTAAGGAATGAGTTAACTCTTGCCATGGCCCATTGTGGTGCAGTAGTGCCAGGCCTGTGTCCTGTCTTATACGCAGCAAGTCCTCGACTGTAAACTTTTTTAAGTATTCCTACAGAAACACCAGATTTTTTTGATTTGTTTTCAAGACCTTTATTTTCATCAAGGTCAACTTCTTCGCCCATAGTCAATCCTTGCACAAACTTTACAGTCTCAACATCTAATTTTAATTTTTTAGCAATATCTTTGACACTCATTTTAGTTTTTAACAACTTCATTATTTCTGATTGTAGGTCTTCATCAAGTTCAACTTCTTCTTTGTACATATTTAACTCAAATGGTTTTGAACCACCCTTGTTGTATACTTGAACTTGGATAGCACCTTTGTCACCTTTTAGACGATACTTGTTTGTCTTACCAGAGCCGGGTTTACTTGGGCCAGTTGCAACTTTATCATCAATCTCTTTAGGGTCAATCGTAATACCGTGAAGTTTCTTTGCCATCTTGGTTGCGTGTTGCATTGCAGAGGAAAAGTCTTTGTGGTAAAGGTCATACTTTGCTTCATCAAGTTCAACTTCTTCTTGAACTGGATTTACAATGTAATCTCTCATCTTGTTCATGTCATTAGATGCAACGGCAAGTTTGTTTGTCCACCAACTAGGCAATGAATCTTCTGTACTCATGGTTTGTAGTTTAGAGTTAATATCTTGTGCGTCCTCTGTAACTGTCATACATTTACGAATAGCAGAAGCAACATCAGTGTGACCATCTTCATCAAGTTCAACTTCTTCATAACTAGACTTAATACTTCTCATTGCAAGAGCTTGTAGTTTCATGATAGCAGATTTTTTTCCACTATTGACAACATTTTCCATAGTCTTTTTGTTTTTAGGATTGATTGCTTTATACACTTGCATGATTGCAGATGCAGTAAATGAATCCATCTTCAATTTACCATCCTTCATCTTCAGTGTTTGCATTGCACCACCAGCAGCTTTCTTGAGTAAGTCCATGTTATCCTCACCAAGATAAACTTTATTAAGTGCTTCTCTCATTGACTTTCTATATGTTGTCATCTGAATATTCCTTTATTTTCAGAACTAATTTGTTTGTTCCCTTTATAACTCTGTGGTATTCCATCTTAGGTATTCTATATATCATTCCTTCTTTCAATTTCTCTGGTAATTCGTTGTCCATTTGTAGTTGCCAACCATCACCAGATACCACTTCTATGTCTCTAGTCCTTTTATCTCTGTGCCAAATTAGTTCTTCTTCATTAACATTCTCAGAAAAATATCTAACTAGTTTGTTATCTATATATTTATCTAAATAAGGATTTACCAAAAGAAGTTTCCACCCCCACTTAGACCAAGTTGTTTTGCATATCGAGGCATATTACAGGCCCAATATCCTGCTTTAGTCTTATCTTTCTTCTGATCGCACTTATGACGAGCAGCAAAACTCTTTCTTGCAGCTTTATCATCTAACTTTATTTTTAGACCTGTAGTATCCCCCCAAGAAACTTTCTTAACATTTCCTGTTGATGGGTCTTTTACGTATACATAATATTTCTTTGGGCCACCAGCTTTAGGTTTGTTTAACTCAACGTCTCTACCTTGATACTCTGACTCCATCATAGGACAATCTAATGGCACATAGGCTCCCTCGTATATTGCAAACTTACCAATATCGCCTTCCATTAACCTTTTATCAAATCCTTTATAATACAAATCTCCAGTATCAAACTGATCTCTCAGATCAACAAAGTATTGAAAATATGCTTCAGAACCAACTCTATAGATATTTTCTTTGATAATAAGTGCCTCTGTTTCACATTCCTCACAACAAACATCTTCATACTTTGGAGACTTTTTCTTTTCTCCATCTGCACGTTTAATTAAACCTTTTGCCTTGAGATGAGCAATATCGGTAAATCCTGCTTTACCAGCCTTATACCTTTTCATTGCATCAGAAGTATCAGGTGCTTGTTCTTGCATCTCCTTAGTTTTCTTTTTCATCTTGTCGATGTATGCACGATAAACTGCTGCTTCAGCAGTCTTACCCATTTCTTTTGCACGTTGTTCCATTGCAATTGCAGCTTGTATCTTGTGTGCATGAGTCTTACCACTACCGATAATCTTTTTTACACTTGCCTTTGCAGTCTCTACATCTTTGAAACCTAAACCATGAATTGTTCCTACTGGATTCTCATCTGTGTATAAGTCAGAATGTTTGTCACTACCAGCTGGTTGACCTTTCTTACGAGGTATTCTGGGCTCCTCATTCTTAGGAACACAGTTAGGAACCATTCTACCACCCTTTTTCTTCATACCAACTTGTTTATGAGTATCCCAACAAGGCCCATCTTCACCATACATCTGTTTGAACTTCTTGGTATGTACAGATGGTTTTGTCTTTGCATCTGCATCGCCAGGAGCAGGGCCGGTTTTCTTTGCCTTAAAATGTGCATCACGTTTTTGTTTGGTAGACTTAGATAGTCCTTTATAATACTTTGCTGGTTGTGTGCCTTTTTTATCTTTTACATCAGGGTCTTGTTTCTCATATCCATATGCACCCTCACTCTTATCTTTCTTGTCTAGGTATGCAGCAATTGCCATGTCTTTACGTTTCTCTTTAGATTTGCCTTTGAACTGAGGTGAATCAGACTTTTGAAAATCATCTATGTAATCACCCATGTCAGCATTTTTACCAAGTTTTTCATTTATCTGTATCTGATTTACAAAGTCTTTGAACGACATAGTTTCACTTTGAGGCTCGTATTCTGCCCTTAAATCTTTAGGAAGTTTACCTTGTTTTATCAAATCGTTCACATAATCACGAGCCATTCTATCAGTAACATCTGAAATGTTCTTAACAATATCATGAATAATGTTCATTACATTTGGAGTTTTATTTGTTTTTTGTTGTTTTGCAAATTCAGTTGCAATAGCGAGGGCAACTTTGTTTAATCCTTTTTTGTGAGTCTTTGTGAAAAGATAATTCTTTGCTTTACCCAACCAAGGAATGGTGCTAAAAATATCTTCATCCATTTCACGCAATCTTGGTTCTCTACGATTTTTAGATGGGTCTTCGTTTCTTAGATTTTCTGGATCGTTATTCATTGGGTCATTGTCTTTATGACCTACATCCATACCTATCTTGGTTCTGTCTCCCATAACCCTACGAGCTTTGTTTCGTGAGGAACGTCTTTCAATCTGTTCTGGTTTACTGTGATAATTTGCATATTCTTTTTTATAGTTTCTTTCATCAAGTTCAACTTCTTCTTTAACTTTCATTCCTATTTTTTTTCGTAATGCATCTATTTCTTTTTTAATTTCTTTTTGTTTAGGTGAACCGCCAAGAGCTCTTAATGCTTTATTTTGAAGTTTAAGAAGTTGTGTTCTTTGTTCTGGTGTTCCTTTCCCACCAAAAAACTTATCACTGTCATATTTTTCATTAAGTTCAATCTCATACAGCCATGCTTTATGTACTTTACCATCCTCATCTACAAATGAAAGATAGTTTGTACCTTTACGAACAACCTCACCAGTAACACCCTTTGCCTCTACGATATCACCAGCGTTCCAAATCTTACCAGTAAGGAACATATCACGAACAGTTTCAAAGTCAGTCATATCACCCATATCACGCTCTTCACGAATACCCATGTATTTGCGAACATCACGATACAGTTTTTCACCCTCCTTAAAACCAGAAGGCAATCCTGTGAGAAATGAATCCTTATCACCATCTGCTGCAGCAGCTCTCATCTTTGATGCAGACATACCCGAAACACCTTCTGAATCTGGATCACGTTCTCCAGCAGATACTACTTTAACAGAATCAAATTGAAATAACTGTTTACCTGACTTGTCAGGAGCATCATTGTAACGATTAAGTAGAGTAGAAAACTCTTTTACTCTATCTGAACCAGCAACCATGATTAGATTTTTAAAACCTTCTTTATATACAGCTTCTGCAATAAAGATTGCAGTTTTCATTTTATTATCTGCAATAATATTCTTTCTGTGCTTTGGAAACATCTTCCTCATGTATGCAACTTTGAGTGAGTGAGGTAGAGGGTCTTTCTTTGGATTTGTGGTAAATGAAGGATAAATGCGATAAGGATTACTACCAGCAACTGACGCTACTTTCTTGATTAGCTTTTCGTGTCCTGTTGTTGGTGGATTAAATCGACCAAAGGCAAATACAAGTGTTTGTGGTGCTTCAAATAAATCTGAAAATTTACGCATTTAAATTTGCCCTTGCTGTTTTAACTCTTTCTAATTCTTTTTTCTTCAATCCAATAACCATTTTCTTAGCAATTTTGTCAATCTTTTTTCCATATTTTACCATGATAAGTTGGTCAATCTTAACTCTTTGTTGAAGTGACATATCACCATATGATGGATAAAATTTATCTCTGAAGGATTGGATTGTTTTCTTTCTTGCAACCATAGCAAGTTTTGCAGGGTTACGCATTTTCAACATTGCTTTCTTTTTCTTTGCTTGTACTGATGGAGAACGGGCTATTTTGGCCATGCGGCGAGCTTGTTTTTTTCTTTGTACTACAGAAACAACTCTCTCGTTGATAAACTCTAAAAATGTTTTCATTTGTCCCATGCCTTTATTGCGGTAAAGTTATTAAACGAGAACTCCATACGGTCTACAAGTTTAACTGCTTCGCCACCCACTCTATCAATTGCAACATAACCTTCGGGATTTGTCACCTTAAATCCATTTGATGTTTTAATAAACGTATCTGTCAAACCCTTAACACTATTTAGTTTTTTTACAATTAGCATTTTAGCATCTACGAGTAAATTCTGAAATGTAATAACATTTTCTAGAACTTTAACATACTTTTTAAACTCTCGTACCATTTCTTTCTGAATATTCTCGTACTTCTTTTTTCCTGCTGGACTTTTAACTTTATCTATCATTTTTTGAGTGTGTGCCTGTACCCATGTAGGATATTCCATTGCATGACTACGAGCGTTCTTTATCTTCTCTCCTTGTCGCACTTTACTATTATTAAATGTCTTGAGAGATGCACCAGCCATATTACCAGTAAGACTCTCTTGTAGTGCAAGAAATCTTTTAAGTTGACCAGCGTTAATTTTCTGAAAGGTTTTACCTACATTACTAAGTATTTTTGTTACTTGTTCTGTTTCAGATGCCGTAAATGTTGCTTTTCCAGATTTGTCTTTATATGTAGCATCGTCCATCCATACAGAGTTTGTCTTCTTTAATTTAGATATATCTGCACCAAAAGATGCTTTCATATCCTGTAGAGCTTTACCTTTGTATGTGGTATGCCAGACAATACCTATCTTTGCCCTAGCGAATGTTCTACCAATATCACTATTAACAGGTGCAGCATAAACGATAGTATTAGGCTGAAATGTATAATATTTTTGTCCATCAATCGTACTTGTTTCGATATCATCAGTGAACATAAGATCACCTTGAAGTACGCCCTCAATGCCCAGTTTTGAAAATTCTCGTAATGCAACTTTAAACTTGGAGTTGAGGGTGCCAGATAAATCATCATCTATTTCCTTCTCTGTCTTGTATAATTTTGGGCTAACATTAAAAACAGACTTCTTAGCTACAAAGAACTTATTATCAGAAGGATCAACACCGCTAAATATTGCCGGGGCACCGTCCCATTTTACAGTCATGTTTACAGAACTACGACTTGCACCAGCAAGCATATCTCTTAGTGAACGTAGGAAGTTAAGAGCTGCACGACCACCATCAACACCATAGTTGATGATTTCATCCTCTAGATGTTCTAGGTGTAAGTTCTTTCCACCTTTATCTTCTGTAAGTTCTGCGAAACTTATCATTTATCCAACTCTCTTAAATACAATATAACCTTTTTAACCAATTTCTTTAACACTGGATGGTTCTTATCCATACTGAAAGCAATCAAATATCCATATAAGTCTGGTGATACATCAGGAGGTATTCTAACAAAATTTCTTAGTGCTGTCAAGGCCTTTTTTCTGGAACCCAAATTATTCATTAACTCTACTGCGATGTTATGTCCATATGCCTCGATTTCATCACTATTTCCCATGTATTTTTGTGCAGTTGCTATTTTTGGATCAATCCCCTTTGATACCTTAAATGGTTTTGATTTAACATATCCCCTTTTAGAAAATTGAGATTTGTGTAGTAATTCGTGTGCTATATTCTTAGCCATAATATTTATTAATACATCAAACCCCTCATTGTCTATATCTATTCCCTGTTTATCATCTGAACTAAACAGTAGTTCCATTTCTATAGGTGTATCACCTTCTTTATCTGCATCTGGATCATAATATGCATTAGCATTCATATCTCCACCTTGAAAGTTAGGTACAAACTTATATGTAAATTCTACACCATATTCCTTCTTAACACTACTCTCTAAGGCCTTAGCAATTCCTTGAGGTTTAATCGACTTACCAACGATCTTGGAACGAGCTCGTTCCATTTTTTTTGTGATAGCACCCATTGCAACAGGTTTAGTAATCCCCTCTATAAGCTCTCCTGTGAGTTCTGCGAAACTAATCATTTTAACAATCCATTATAAGTAACTTTAAGACTCCACTGTTTAAGTTTACCACCACTACTTGATCGAATAGTCATTCCTAGTTTAACAGATTCATTTCTAGATGACAACTCAAGAACAAAGTTTTGTTTTGTTCTTCCTTTATAAGATTTAATAAATTTAACTTGTGGTAAAAACACACCGACTGCATCTCTATCAGTTACCTCTTCATATTCCTGTCCACCAGTGGCTTTAATTACTAGTGTTGGAACATCTGGTGCCTCTCTAAGAATAGCATCTTTAACCCAATCCATACTCTGATTAACATTTTTATTTAATCTGTCGATAACACCTTGTCTTGCTAATTCTAAATATTCATTATAATATTTTTCTTGATCTCTTTTAGGTAATCTATCAATTGACTTTATAGTTTTATCTTTGTCTTTATGTCTTCCACCTTTACCACCATCAAAATTATCTATAGGTGGCATACCTTTAATTTTAGAATATACTTGATTGTAGATTAACTGTCGTAATGCATCATTGCCAGACTTATCGTTAAAACTTGGGCCTCTACTATTTACAAATATTGTCCTGTGATATGTGTTTAATTGTGGTTCAGATGTTTTCTTTCCACCAGCTTTAAGACTAACACCTAACATAGCACCATCTGTATATTCTATAAACATATCGCCAGGGTGACTGCCTGGAACACCTCTTGGTTTACCACGATATCCCCAATATACATTTTTAATAGGTTTTGAATTATGTGTATCGTTTATAAACTTTAATATTGCAAACGCTGCATCCATTTTTTCTCTATACTTGGACGATCCTTCTGCACGATTAACTGTTTGTTCAGCAGCTGGTAAATCAGACTTAATAATACATTTACATGATGATAAGTTAACAGCCATCAGTTTTTCCATAAAATCTTCAATATTTTTAGGATTTAATTTCTTTTCAAATGCAATACATGGAAATAGTTCTGTAATGCTAGAATTGAGTGTGCTTTCTCCCATACCACCAGATTTAGGTTTAACATTAATTCGGAAATTTCTACCATCAAAAGTACCATCAATAGGATCAACAGAAGAAGATGTTGATGTAGTATTTGCTGAAATTCCAGCGTTCTTCAAACGTCTAAGAATTTCATCTCTATCGGTATCTCTATCTGCTGATAAAACTTTAATTTGAACTCTTGATTTTTCAGATTTGTCTGTTTGTGAAAATTCAAAACCATCCAGCACATCTGTGGGGAGATCAATATCTTCAGACAAAAAACTCTGTATTTTTTCTAAGTGATTGACATGGGCCTCTTGAACAGGCCTTACTTGCCTTACATAGTTTTTGATACCCATCAACCTCTCCATTAAAGTAGTTAATAGTATTTATAAAGATTGTAAGTTATAATGTCAAGACCATATATACTTTGGTTGTTCTCCCATAACATCATATATGTTAGGATGTTTCATTAATGCTCTACGATATGGAGTCCACTTGATACCTCTACCCCATCCTACAAAATCCATAATTTCTTTCTTTGTTGCAGGGCCTTTCTGAATAAACTCTATAATTTCTTTTAACTTATCACTATCGCCCATTACTTTCTGTCGTGATAACAAATCATTCATATAGTTGTTCATTTCAACTATCTCGTCTTTATATATCAAAGATGATCGTATACAATCTAAAGCTCTATCCGCTTCCTCATTACGATATTGTGGATCATCAAGATATGTATTTAACGTCATCAAAGCATCATGGTCATTATCAAAAAACTCACCTTGTGGATGTAGTTCTTTATAGTAAGTATCGTTATACATTATATAAGGAACACCATTCATCATGCCATCAGTTGTGGCGACTGACCATCCACCATACTTTTGTTTTGGAGAGAAACCAACGTAGCAAGTCTTGAGTTTGTTGTAGTACCATTGTTTGTCACCCTTGTCTGTAATAACGTACTCACGATTTGGTTTGGCCAACAACGGCACCCAAACCTTAAAGTCCTGTCGTAGTTTCCATAATTCATCACACACAGCGATAAATTCCTTGAAGTGTTTATATGTATCAGGCCTATGATTGAACACAATAATCTTTTCTGGTGTTTCATTTATCTCTGATACAATATCTTCACGATTAACACCTAAATGTTGAACTGTCAAGATAGAATCTAATTTTTCAATCGTAGCATCATTAAAGGTTTCTTTGGCTTGATTGAGAACCAAATCCTTTTGATGTTGTGTATTCAGATAACATCTATCGTATTCTAACAGTCCTGTAATGTTTTGCAAAAAACTATCTTTGGGCCATGCAACAGCTGCTTTAACATCGAACCAGTGAGCGTAGCCAAACACTGGTGGTATATGATGCGTCACGTTGTAAAGTGTATTGACAAGTTGGTGTGTATGTTCTGGAAGATGAGACATAACAAGGTCAAAGTCCAGACTGTTATGTAGCATCTTTCTTATAACATCAACTCTGAAATTTGAGCGCATTGTCGGTGGGTATGTCTCAAATTCTGTGTAGCACTGTGTCACGTTAGAAAACTGTAATGATGGAACAGGGCATGGAAGTATCAGATAAAACCAGAGATCATCACGAATCTCATTCAATAATTTGATTTGATTCGTGATGACTTGGATGTAACTATCTTTTTCTAGGTCTTTCTGAAAAGTGATGTTAGGATACACAAGTACCCTAACAGTTTTCACTTTCTTTTCTTCTAGGTCAAATAGATTCATCAATGGGAGCCAATGTCATTTGGACTTGTCCTTCCTTTATCTGATTAGTTTTCACTAATTGAGCATTACCCTTCCAGATTTGGGCATCATCTTTATGGTTCTCAAACCAAGTGCTAAGTTTCATAGTTTTCTTACTATTAATATCTGGATTTCCCCAATCTAATGTGTCTAGATCAGTGAAAGCAACAAATATATTTTCAAAATCAAGATCATGAGCAATTAGAAGATATTTACCATTCCTTATGTTAGCACCACCACTCCACTTGGTAGCAGCACCATGTCCATTGAATTGAGTACACTTAACTTCAATCTTTTCATCTTCATCAATGATATAGACATCTGGATCATCTTTATGCCCAGAAGCAGTTTTAACATTAAATCCCATTTCCTTGAGAGCTCCAGCCATAGAACTCATGAAGGTATGACTTAGAAATGTAGTAAAAGCACCAGATTCCCATCGTCCACATTCATCGTGATCAAAAGGAGAAATATTAAAGTCTGTAAACTTCATCTTCATGTCTCTCATATCTTTTGCATATTTTGTTGCAACAGATATTACCTTACTGCGAGTCTTTGTATTTTTGAACAACTTTGAAAGTTCTAGACCACCTGTTTTAGCAGGAATAATTGTAGTAGATAATTGTCCAGTAGCAAGTTTCCAATTGTGTTCAACGCCGCCGCCATTATCAATAACTTCCATCAATTCTGGAGCATTAATCTTAATCTCAGCAACTTTTTGTAGTGACTTCTTAGAAGTTCCAATGCTTTCAATTAAAGGCCCTTCTACAGAAGAAGGCATATCAAGACCATACTGTTGACGATATGCATCCTTAGCTGCTTGCCATTCCCCTAATTTTACAGACCAGTTCTTTTTCCTTACAATGTTACCAGATAAGGTATGTATAACTTCATTATATGGTTCAGACCCATCAGGCATAGGAGCATCACTTGGTAATGCCCAAATCCACTCTGTATTATTATATTCAGCTGAACCTACCCTTGTATGACCAAGATCAATCATGGCCTTTTCAGTCGTCTTATCAATCCAATAAGTTACTGGTTGTAAGTTTGGTACAAGACCTTTCTTACTCCTTCTTTCAAAGTCAACTGCCATTTCTTCTATAGCACTCTGATCATAGATTTCTTGATTTTTAGGATTAGCATATAGGTCTTTCACCCTAACGTGGGGCTTGCCCCCAATATCTTTTACTTCAATAGTCATCATTTTTAGTTCTCCGTATGTTAATATATGCGATTTGTTATCTTATAATAGATTATAACATAACAATAAGCGATTGTCAAGTACTTTTTACCGAATAATTTGAATCTTATTCATAGTATCTTTATTCCAGACCTCAAGTTCCTTACGGAGCCTTCCATCTGCAACAATGTTATTATATCGTTTAGTTGATTTTTTCTTCCACCACTTAACGATATTATCAAGTTCAAACTTATCATAGTTTTCGCCTTTTGTCAAGACCTTTTCTTCTCCTAACAAAATTTCTTTTGTATTAGAATAACCATAGGTAGAAGCAAAGAATCTTTTCTGAGTAGTTACCTCACTTGCTTTAGCGATAGAATCACAAAATATCTTATAACCTTTTAAATCATGTTCTTTAAGACTATTCTTTATGATTGAAATAAACTTAGTCTGCATCTTCAGTTTTCTACTTGAAGCGCCCTTATGTATAAGTTCTTCACCACCATTTCTTTCTGTAAAAAAGTTCTTCAACTCTGGATAGATTTCTTCACCTAATGTCAATAGAAATTTAGATTCAGTCATACCTTGGAATCGCAAATATGGACGCATACCATCGTACATCGAAGCACCGCCATTATCAGTCTTAATCGAGCCGTAAAGTGAAGTGGTTTCAAATAAGCAGAACTCTGTATCGTACTTATCATTTAACATTCTACGAGTTGCATGAGAACAACAGATGGCTGCAAGTAATTTACCACCAAGACAATTAAATCCAAATGGTTGTGCAGGGACAATA
>Ga0209337_1002198_pt1 | contig 14326 bp, 9 predicted proteins | sample LinPmetageLP53_FD_184044 | JGI IMG/M metagenome (GOLD analysis project Ga0209337, IMG submission 184044) | Marine viral communities from the Pacific Ocean - LP-53 (SPAdes) (version 2) | ecosystem: Environmental > Aquatic > Marine > Oceanic | place: Pacific Ocean | collected 2010-02-08
GGTAACATTAGTAGGAAAAAGTGTAACAATTAGAGTTACGGTTATGTCCTGGTAAGTCCTGTTTATGGTTACGGTTAATGTACATAGTAACGTTTAATTAAATTGAGTCTTTGCAATACTTAATTAAGTTTTTAGAGGTTATTTACGCGTGACTAAACGTAACTTACAAAGTTACGTTTTTAAGGTACGGTTAAGTGTAAATGTACGGTGAATTAAGCGACGTGGTTACCTTGGATTTACTTTGAGGTTAGCATCGACTTAACTTGAATTATTTATTGGTACGACTCATTATTCGCAATTATTTAAGCTAACATCGGCTAACAATTTAGAGTAATTAAAAGTAACTTTAGAAAGTTATTGACCGTAATAATACCGCCTCTTGGAGCAGCTGAAAACTTTTTCATTTCGAACCATACGAAGCTAAATTGCAAAGTGTCAAAAAATATTTCATTCTGAATTGCATCTTGAAAGATTTAACAGCTTTACAATTTGCATCGCTTCGTTCGTATTAGGTATTATCTCGTTTCCACTTACGAATTTGTACTCCCAGATATTGGAAATTTGATTGTACAATTCTTCTCATTTCTTCGTAGTCAACCATAGGAAATTTTGGCAACTCATTATTAATTGCATAAGTTTCTTTTGATCTTCTTAAGTGTGTACTCATATCAGTCATTATACGCTTTAATACCTGGTCAGCATTTGTTGGTACCATATGTGTCCTAATATTTGTTTTTGTTTTGGTACTTCTACCCATCTTCTCTTACCTCCATTCATTCTCATTTCTTATTTCTTGCATCGCTATAGAACGGTACATACACACGGCCTAACTCTTTTGCTGTGTGATTTTTGTACTTATCGTAGTCTCTGATTGTCCAAATAGTTACAGATTTTCCAACTCCCTCAACTGGGCAACCTGGTTTTTTTCGTCCACCTATCAGCTCAATAGCATTTGCAATTTCACGTTCTCTAGTTACTCGCAATCGTTTCTCGACTTTTAAATAATCAAACAACTCAACTGTAGTAACCATATCTCTATCAAACGGAAACACACCTTGCTGAAACTGCTCCTGCACAAAATCATTTAGAGGTCTATCTGCTAACTTATGCATCTGATCTCTGTAGATTGTGTGTGGTGCAACACCTAAAGGTTTGAACTTGCTTAAGTCTCTGTCTAATAAATCTGCATAAACACCTGCTGCAAGATTATATTGTTCTCTATGCAAGTGGTAACGGTCCAATAAACTATCATTCCTTTTGCCAGGTGAGAAATATACCCAATACCTAACTTCATTAAATGGTAGTGGAAACGCGTCTCTGTAGTTTGTGTTTATCCAATAATTGGTGCAAGTGTCTTGCTCTGCATAATCTTTATACAATTGCCTAACACCTATGCTGCCCTCACTAATAATTGTTTTTAATGTATTAATAAGTTTTGCTTTCTCGCTCCAACTACCACTAGATTTTGCTTCATCAATTAATACAGTTATTGCATTAATCAAAAATCCTTTACCTTTATCAAGTGCTTCTTCTAGCTCAATCTTACGAGTGTTACCGTGTCCAAGTATATCTCTATGGACATCAAACAAACTACCTTTACCAAGTTGAAATTCATCACTTTGCAAGATCAATGCGTGTCTGATTTTTTTACCTGGATTTTGATATTGATATGCTTTCCAATCCAAGAAGTGATTACGCTCTGCATCGTGTGGTATTACAGTCTTTAATAGATCATAATAACAATCTGTATCAACCTTACTATCTGGCTGCAGATCATTTTTTTCATAAACATTAATCATTAGTTTTTTACTAACGTTTACAAATCTATTTTCATCGCCAGGTTTATAAGTGAAGTTTACACATACTTTGCTATCTGGGTGCATCTTCCACCATTTTAACGGTGTGTAGTTTGGAAACTTCTTTGCATATTTTACATCGATAGCTTCTGCATCGTACATTTCTTTATCTTCGAGATCATAATATTTCTTTTGCTTCATCATATAAGCAATCCTATTTACAAACTCGTGAGTAAACTCTGGTGTAACATCTCTGCCAGTTATTTTGAAAAGTAGTTTTTTGAAGTCCTTGACCTCATCTTCTTTCCAACTGAACTCTGCAGCAAGTGATGGTAAACCTTGGATTTGATCTGTACGATCTTTACTGTAAGTAGCATTTATCTTTGCAATCTTATCCGCTTGGATTACTCCATCTTTATAGCAATTGTTGCAGCCACTATTTTTTATTACTGCTTCAATTATTTTCTCTGCATCAGCTTTCTCAAGTTTGTGCTGCCATAAAGTATTAACAACGAGTCTTACATATTGATCGTGTTTCCCAGCCGCAGGAAATTTACGTAAGATAACACTAGCTACACCAAGTAATGCTACAGCTTTATTTAATGACTCCCAGGTTATCTCTGTTGGTAAACCACTCTTGGTCCAAACAACTTTCTCTTGGTTTTCATATTGGCCCCAACACATCGTGTAATGTTTGTTTGCTCTTATCTCAACTAACATAGATTTTTTTGGGTCCGCAAAACTACAATAGTTTCTAGTATGCTTTAAATGCAGATCTATTACTTTGTAGAGTCTATGGGCTCTAGGAGTACTCTCACGCCCAAACTCTAGCTCTGTTTGAGGCAGGAAGTAATCAGCTAATAGATTAGTTTCTATGCAGTCTAAATCACAATCTACAACTCCGCTTTCACGTCCAGTTGCTATGTTGATGTTTGTGTAGTCCTTAACTTGTTCTACGCTTTTTATTTGTTTATTTAATCTTTGAGTCCAACTTTCTGCAACAGCTTTGCTTCCGAAATTACTCCAGAATAATATTGCATCAGTCTTTAAAAGATTTGCTATTGGGTTCAGACTCATACTCTGCCACCTTTGCTGAACGGTACGCCATCTGTATCAAGATTTTTTAATATCTTTGATAATTCTTCTTGAGATAACTTACCTGCTTTTAACCTGTCATATTCTTTTGGATATTCGTTCTTAAGCATTTCCAGTAATGACTCTCTAGATAAACCACCAGAACTTAACTCAACTCTGTCTAGTCCAACTTCTCTTAAGAAATCATCGTAAGACTTATCTGGGTTAGCTTCTTTCCACTTGTCAAATTGTGATAGTGTTTGCATTAACTCTAATTGAAATTCCTCTGCAGGTGTTTCACTCATAGCTAACTTAATTGACTCTTTGACTGTTGGTGATTGGTATATGTCTTTGTCTATATTATTATTGCTGCGTTTCATCGATCTTTACCCCCTCTCTGATTAATGTTGATCTTAAAAAACTTATCTGATCATCTTTGAGATTGAGTTGATCTGTTTTCATTTTTAATTGTTTATTTGCAGACTCCGTAACAAACTCCACAGTATCTTTTGCATCATCAAATTTTTCCTCCATCGATGCTAAAGTTTTTGCCAGGTTTGCTACTACTTTTTGTGATTGTTTAAGTAGGTACATCAAGTCATCGTAACCAACTTTATTATGCTCACACGCTGCAGGTTTTTCTTTCATTCTTGCAGTAACTTTTAATAAGCATTTATTAACCATCTTACTATTGGGATACTGCTTCGCTAGTGATAGCTTTTTTTTAGGCATCAGTTACCTCCATAATTCCTGCTAGTCCTTTTGACAGGTCCTCATCAGGTACAGTTGCAACTTTTCTTTTGTACTCTTGCTCTGCTTTTTTACTTTCTTCTATAGATCTTTTCATTGCAGCTCTTTCAGCAAGAAATGTATCTACTGGTGTATTAAAAAAAACTGTAGCATCAATTCCACTACGTCGTGCAGTCTCTGCTTCTTGTTTTTTTAATATTTGATAACTGTTGCTAGGTGTTATTCTTTTTTGTTTTGGTCTAGCAATTTTGTTTGGAGCGTAGTCAATTATTTTATTTAACGTACTCTCAAACGGTCCAGGTTTTGCATAACCTGCAGCATCTTTTTTTGGTTTACTATTAATACCAGGTACACTTTTTATAGCTCTAACTGGCTTTGCATTAATAGCTTTTTGTGGTGGCCAAGCTTTGTTGTATTCAGCATCTATTTTATCATTTGCTGCAACTGCCTCTGCCATTGTTTTAACTTCAACTCCTAAACCATTAACAAATCGTCCGCTATCCATTGCAAAATATCTATCGTCATCATCTTGCAATACTTTCTTTGTATAGTTTGGATTTACTCCTGGTAGATAACCTTTGTAATTACTCATCGTCACCCTCCACACTTTCTTGCAATTTATAGTGTGCAGTACGTAACTCTCCAGAAGCTTTGTCTAATAGTGTTTCGGTATCTCTAGCAAAACTCTGCTTCTCATATGGATTTGCTCTACGATACTTTCCAAATTCAGGTGCACTACCTGGATATCTTTCTGCATCTTTAGGGTTAGTTAATTCATCAGCAAAATAATAGTCATCACCGTGTGATGCTCTATGTTTTTTGTCAGCTTCAGTCAGCATTCCTAATACTGATTGCAGCTTATCTTTCAATTGCTGATATGCTTCTTGTGATATTGATCTGTTTGAGTTGTGACCAATGCTAACAACGTTGTTGTCTTTGAAGTTTGGAACTTTCATATCCAATTTCCTTTACGTTTAAGTGATTGCTGCAAGGTTGATTACTCCCTGCAGCAGCCGTTAAATCATCAAAGGCAATGTGGTCGTAGTGATGAAGATTGTATGTAAGTGTGGGAAAGTGATTATGGTGGCCACCAATAACCCAATGAATTCTGTTGTAGTATTCAAATATTTCCTTCTCAAAATTTCTAATCATAACCGTTTACCATATTTGCCTTTGCTCTAATCAATTGAATCTTTTTCTGGCTAGACTCACAAACGCCTTTTAATGTTTTTGGTTCTTCAATAACTATTAATGATTTTTTGTTTAATTGATCGAGAGGCCTAATATGGATTACGGTGTTTACCATACCGAGGAGTTTGAGCCGTGTCAGTTTATGATAACTTCTAAAACATAAACTCAAGTAAATCTTATCAAGGACTTACAAGAGTCTATATAGCATCTATTTTGCTAGATTCAATAACTCAATCTAGACAAAACCAAGGCAGCAATTACGAGTCTATTTAGCCAGTTTTTCAGCTAACGTTGTTGCATCGTGTTCAGTATAAACAGACAAAGTTGCAAAGCTATTACCCACGAACGTCTGGACCTCGGATACAGATAATCCTTTTTCAAATAACCTGGAAACGGCCTCTCTCTTTAGATCGTGAAACCTTAAACCAGTTACACTAGCTCTCTTGCAGATAGCTCTCCAACTCCTCTCAAAGTTTTTTATACCTATTGGAAATATCCTACCATTCAGGGAACGAGGAATTGAGTTAAGAATATTCATTGCGTGTGGCTGCAATGGCACGTTTCTATCTCTGTTTGTTTTAGTAATTATTGCAGGTAGCTTTATAAATTGCCTATCCCATTGGACCATATCCCAAGTGATATTCAGCAGCTCACCTCGTCTCATTCCAGTATGTATTGCAAAGTCAATTACTGGACACCAGAACGCTCTATTACTTTTACAACTACCCATTAATTTCTCATACTCACCAGTCTCCAGGCGTCTATTTCTTCTATTGTTTTCTTTGCATCTTAAGTTTGGTTTGACTGGGTTTTCTCTTATGTAACAACCCCACTCATTAATTGCTCTCTTGATGCAATCACTCAAGATAGATAATTCACGGTTCACCGAGCTACCAGTAACAGTCTCGAGTCTAGCGTCTCTGAACTTTGCAATATCTGTTGTAGAAACGTGGGCCAAAACTTTAGTGACAAACTCGTGTCGCATTATATTTTTGATTAAGTATTTATCGACCGTGGACCGCTTCTTTGATGATACTTCTCTTTCATACCTTTGCAGCAAATCTTTGAGTGTAGTCTTGTTTGCTTCTGACAAATCTACAAACTGACCTACTTCAATCAAGCGTTCAGTTTCCCTAACCCAACGTTGTGCATCTTGTTTCGATATGAAACTTTTGTGAATAGGTTTATGAAATGAACGTCTTATCCAAGCACCCCACTTGCCCTTATTTTTATAAATTGTAGCCATATATCCTCCTATGTTGTTGTCATAGTGTTGTCAGATATTTGCTATTGGAGTTGTTATGTGAAATAACGTAGCGTTGCCAACGTAGAAGTCTGCACGAGCAATTGATTTGTAATCAATAGGTCCGCGGTTCGACTCCGTGCGGGGGCACCATCACTCCAGTAGAAACGATCGTAAACACTAGACAATTGTTTATACTTTCTATTCCCAGATTATCCTATAACGAGTCCAGTGACAACAATTAGTGTTGTCAGATTGTTGTCAGATCAAGAGTCAATTTGACTCTACTGTGCTCGTCTCTGTAGAGACTCGCACGGTCCATCAAGAAGAGGTACCATCACACTTTGCAATTTGGAATCAATCTAACACCCCCACCACCCTTTTTAGATTTAGGGGAGGTAATAGTTTTACCTATAGAGTTAGATACAGACGTTTAGAGTCTATGAAAACGTTTTGGAGTCTGCTGTTGAAAATTTTAAAAATTTTAAAAATAGGGCTATGTATGGACTCGCAATGCGTATATTCTAGCTAATATATGGCCTGGTATAGCGAACAACATCACTCTGAATCTTTTAGCAATATAGAATATGATCGTTGCATATTTTGTGGTGGAGATAGAACTGTTATTGCAAAAAAAAACTTCAAGATAGTATTTAGTGAATTCGAGGAGCAAACTGGAAGTATTTGCAAGACTTGCTATCACGCTAACGCTACCAAGCAATATATTGGTTAAATATTCTAAAAATATTCTACAAAAATTCTACCAAAAAATTATCAAAAAATTCCGTCGAAAGTTAACCAGGTATATCTCGTATGGTCACCCTGCAGCAGGTAACTAATAACTCGCATAAAGATTCAAGAAACAAGGAACTGGACCGCGGACATTAGGTTACTTTGTAAGTATACATTGGTTAACATTTAGGGGAACGCAGCGGAACAATCACTAGGTATCATCAGGTAACATTAGTAGGAAAAAGCGTAACAATTAGAGTTACAGTTTTGTCCTGTTAGTGTCACGGTTAATGTTGGAAGTAACGTTTAATTAAATTGAGTCTTTGCAATACTTAATTAAGTTTTTAGAGGTTATTTACGCGTGACTAAACGTGACTTTCATAGTTACGTTTTAAGGTACGGTTAAGTGTAAATGTACGGTGAATTAAGCGACGTGGTTACCTTGGATTTACTTTGAGGTTAGCATCGACTTAACTTGAATTATTTATTGGTACGACTCATTATTCGCAATTATTTAAGCTAACATCGGCTAACAATTTAGAGTAATTAAAAGTAACTTTAGAAAGTTATTGACCGTAATAATACCGCCTCTTGGAGCAGCTGAAAACTTTTTCATTTCGAACCATACGAAGCTAAATTGCAAAGTGTCAAAAAATATTTCATTCTGAATTGCATCTTGAAAGATTTAACAGCTTTACAATTTGCATCGCTTCGTTCGTATTAGGTATTATCTCGTTTCCACTTACGAATTTGTACTCCCAGATATTGGAAATTTGATTGTACAATTCTTCTCATTTCTTCGTAGTCAACCATAGGAAATTTTGGCAACTCATTATTAATTGCATAAGTTTCTTTTGATCTTCTTAAGTGTGTACTCATATCAGTCATTATACGCTTTAATACCTGGTCAGCATTTGTTGGTACCATATGTGTCCTAATATTTGTTTTTGTTTTGGTACTTCTACCCATCTTCTCTTACCTCCATTCATTCTCATTTCTTATTTCTTGCATCGCTATAGAACGGTACATACACACGGCCTAACTCTTTTGCTGTGTGATTTTTGTACTTATCGTAGTCTCTGATTGTCCAAATAGTTACAGATTTTCCAACTCCCTCAACTGGGCAACCTGGTTTTTTTCGTCCACCTATCAGCTCAATAGCATTTGCAATTTCACGTTCTCTAGTTACTCGCAATCGTTTCTCGACTTTTAAATAATCAAACAACTCAACTGTAGTAACCATATCTCTATCAAACGGAAACACACCTTGCTGAAACTGCTCCTGCACAAAATCATTTAGAGGTCTATCTGCTAACTTATGCATCTGATCTCTGTAGATTGTGTGTGGTGCAACACCTAAAGGTTTGAACTTGCTTAAGTCTCTGTCTAATAAATCTGCATAAACACCTGCTGCAAGATTATATTGTTCTCTATGCAAGTGGTAACGGTCCAATAAACTATCATTCCTTTTGCCAGGTGAGAAATATACCCAATACCTAACTTCATTAAATGGTAGTGGAAACGCGTCTCTGTAGTTTGTGTTTATCCAATAATTGGTGCAAGTGTCTTGCTCTGCATAATCTTTATACAATTGCCTAACACCTATGCTGCCCTCACTAATAATTGTTTTTAATGTATTAATAAGTTTTGCTTTCTCGCTCCAACTACCACTAGATTTTGCTTCATCAATTAATACAGTTATTGCATTAATCAAAAATCCTTTACCTTTATCAAGTGCTTCTTCTAGCTCAATCTTACGAGTGTTACCGTGTCCAAGTATATCTCTATGGACATCAAACAAACTACCTTTACCAAGTTGAAATTCATCACTTTGCAAGATCAATGCGTGTCTGATTTTTTTACCTGGATTTTGATATTGATATGCTTTCCAATCCAAGAAGTGATTACGCTCTGCATCGTGTGGTATTACAGTCTTTAATAGATCATAATAACAATCTGTATCAACCTTACTATCTGGCTGCAGATCATTTTTTTCATAAACATTAATCATTAGTTTTTTACTAACGTTTACAAATCTATTTTCATCGCCAGGTTTATAAGTGAAGTTTACACATACTTTGCTATCTGGGTGCATCTTCCACCATTTTAACGGTGTGTAGTTTGGAAACTTCTTTGCATATTTTACATCGATAGCTTCTGCATCGTACATTTCTTTATCTTCGAGATCATAATATTTCTTTTGCTTCATCATATAAGCAATCCTATTTACAAACTCGTGAGTAAACTCTGGTGTAACATCTCTGCCAGTTATTTTGAAAAGTAGTTTTTTGAAGTCCTTGACCTCATCTTCTTTCCAACTGAACTCTGCAGCAAGTGATGGTAAACCTTGGATTTGATCTGTACGATCTTTACTGTAAGTAGCATTTATCTTTGCAATCTTATCCGCTTGGATTACTCCATCTTTATAGCAATTGTTGCAGCCACTATTTTTTATTACTGCTTCAATTATTTTCTCTGCATCAGCTTTCTCAAGTTTGTGCTGCCATAAAGTATTAACAACGAGTCTTACATATTGATCGTGTTTCCCAGCCGCAGGAAATTTACGTAAGATAACACTAGCTACACCAAGTAATGCTACAGCTTTATTTAATGACTCCCAGGTTATCTCTGTTGGTAAACCACTCTTGGTCCAAACAACTTTCTCTTGGTTTTCATATTGGCCCCAACACATCGTGTAATGTTTGTTTGCTCTTATCTCAACTAACATAGATTTTTTTGGGTCCGCAAAACTACAATAGTTTCTAGTATGCTTTAAATGCAGATCTATTACTTTGTAGAGTCTATGGGCTCTAGGAGTACTCTCACGCCCAAACTCTAGCTCTGTTTGAGGCAGGAAGTAATCAGCTAATAGATTAGTTTCTATGCAGTCTAAATCACAATCTACAACTCCGCTTTCACGTCCAGTTGCTATGTTGATGTTTGTGTAGTCCTTAACTTGTTCTACGCTTTTTATTTGTTTATTTAATCTTTGAGTCCAACTTTCTGCAACAGCTTTGCTTCCGAAATTACTCCAGAATAATATTGCATCAGTCTTTAAAAGATTTGCTATTGGGTTCAGACTCATACTCTGCCACCTTTGCTGAACGGTACGCCATCTGTATCAAGATTTTTTAATATCTTTGATAATTCTTCTTGAGATAACTTACCTGCTTTTAACCTGTCATATTCTTTTGGATATTCGTTCTTAAGCATTTCCAGTAATGACTCTCTAGATAAACCACCAGAACTTAACTCAACTCTGTCTAGTCCAACTTCTCTTAAGAAATCATCGTAAGACTTATCTGGGTTAGCTTCTTTCCACTTGTCAAATTGTGATAGTGTTTGCATTAACTCTAATTGAAATTCCTCTGCAGGTGTTTCACTCATAGCTAACTTAATTGACTCTTTGACTGTTGGTGATTGGTATATGTCTTTGTCTATATTATTATTGCTGCGTTTCATCGATCTTTACCCCCTCTCTGATTAATGTTGATCTTAAAAAACTTATCTGATCATCTTTGAGATTGAGTTGATCTGTTTTCATTTTTAATTGTTTATTTGCAGACTCCGTAACAAACTCCACAGTATCTTTTGCATCATCAAATTTTTCCTCCATCGATGCTAAAGTTTTTGCCAGGTTTGCTACTACTTTTTGTGATTGTTTAAGTAGGTACATCAAGTCATCGTAACCAACTTTATTATGCTCACACGCTGCAGGTTTTTCTTTCATTCTTGCAGTAACTTTTAATAAGCATTTATTAACCATCTTACTATTGGGATACTGCTTCGCTAGTGATAGCTTTTTTTTAGGCATCAGTTACCTCCATAATTCCTGCTAGTCCTTTTGACAGGTCCTCATCAGGTACAGTTGCAACTTTTCTTTTGTACTCTTGCTCTGCTTTTTTACTTTCTTCTATAGATCTTTTCATTGCAGCTCTTTCAGCAAGAAATGTATCTACTGGTGTATTAAAAAAAACTGTAGCATCAATTCCACTACGTCGTGCAGTCTCTGCTTCTTGTTTTTTTAATATTTGATAACTGTTGCTAGGTGTTATTCTTTTTTGTTTTGGTCTAGCAATTTTGTTTGGAGCGTAGTCAATTATTTTATTTAACGTACTCTCAAACGGTCCAGGTTTTGCATAACCTGCAGCATCTTTTTTTGGTTTACTATTAATACCAGGTACACTTTTTATAGCTCTAACTGGCTTTGCATTAATAGCTTTTTGTGGTGGCCAAGCTTTGTTGTATTCAGCATCTATTTTATCATTTGCTGCAACTGCCTCTGCCATTGTTTTAACTTCAACTCCTAAACCATTAACAAATCGTCCGCTATCCATTGCAAAATATCTATCGTCATCATCTTGCAATACTTTCTTTGTATAGTTTGGATTTACTCCTGGTAGATAACCTTTGTAATTACTCATCGTCACCCTCCACACTTTCTTGCAATTTATAGTGTGCAGTACGTAACTCTCCAGAAGCTTTGTCTAATAGTGTTTCGGTATCTCTAGCAAAACTCTGCTTCTCATATGGATTTGCTCTACGATACTTTCCAAATTCAGGTGCACTACCTGGATATCTTTCTGCATCTTTAGGGTTAGTTAATTCATCAGCAAAATAATAGTCATCACCGTGTGATGCTCTATGTTTTTTGTCAGCTTCAGTCAGCATTCCTAATACTGATTGCAGCTTATCTTTCAATTGCTGATATGCTTCTTGTGATATTGATCTGTTTGAGTTGTGACCAATGCTAACAACGTTGTTGTCTTTGAAGTTTGGAACTTTCATATCCAATTTCCTTTACGTTTAAGTGATTGCTGCAAGGTTGATTACTCCCTGCAGCAGCCGTTAAATCATCAAAGGCAATGTGGTCGTAGTGATGAAGATTGTATGTAAGTGTGGGAAAGTGATTATGGTGGCCACCAATAACCCAATGAATTCTGTTGTAGTATTCAAATATTTCCTTCTCAAAATTTCTAATCATAACCGTTTACCATATTTGCCTTTGCTCTAATCAATTGAATCTTTTTCTGGCTAGACTCACAAACGCCTTTTAATGTTTTTGGTTCTTCAATAACTATTAATGATTTTTTGTTTAATTGATCGAGAGGCCTAATATGGATTACGGTGTTTACCATACCGAGGAGTTTGAGCCGTGTCAGTTTATGATAACTTCTAAAACATAAACTCAAGTAAATCTTATCAAGGACTTACAAGAGTCTATATAGCATCTATTTTGCTAGATTCAATAACTCAATCTAGACAAAACCAAGGCAGCAATTACGAGTCTATTTAGCCAGTTTTTCAGCTAACGTTGTTGCATCGTGTTCAGTATAAACAGACAAAGTTGCAAAGCTATTACCCACGAACGTCTGGACCTCGGATACAGATAATCCTTTTTCAAATAACCTGGAAACGGCCTCTCTCTTTAGATCGTGAAACCTTAAACCAGTTACACTAGCTCTCTTGCAGATAGCTCTCCAACTCCTCTCAAAGTTTTTTATACCTATTGGAAATATCCTACCATTCAGGGAACGAGGAATTGAGTTAAGAATATTCATTGCGTGTGGCTGCAATGGCACGTTTCTATCTCTGTTTGTTTTAGTAATTATTGCAGGTAGCTTTATAAATTGCCTATCCCATTGGACCATATCCCAAGTGATATTCAGCAGCTCACCTCGTCTCATTCCAGTATGTATTGCAAAGTCAATTACTGGACACCAGAACGCTCTATTACTTTTACAACTACCCATTAATTTCTCATACTCACCAGTCTCCAGGCGTCTATTTCTTCTATTGTTTTCTTTGCATCTTAAGTTTGGTTTGACTGGGTTTTCTCTTATGTAACAACCCCACTCATTAATTGCTCTCTTGATGCAATCACTCAAGATAGATAATTCACGGTTCACCGAGCTACCAGTAACAGTCTCGAGTCTAGCGTCTCTGAACTTTGCAATATCTGTTGTAGAAACGTGGGCCAAAACTTTAGTGACAAACTCGTGTCGCATTATATTTTTGATTAAGTATTTATCGACCGTGGACCGCTTCTTTGATGATACTTCTCTTTCATACCTTTGCAGCAAATCTTTGAGTGTAGTCTTGTTTGCTTCTGACAAATCTACAAACTGACCTACTTCAATCAAGCGTTCAGTTTCCCTAACCCAACGTTGTGCATCTTGTTTCGATATGAAACTTTTGTGAATAGGTTTATGAAATGAACGTCTTATCCAAGCACCCCACTTGCCCTTATTTTTATAAATTGTAGCCATATATCCTCCTATGTTGTTGTCATAGTGTTGTCAGATATTTGCTATTGGAGTTGTTATGTGAAATAACGTAGCGTTGCCAACGTAGAAGTCTGCACGAGCAATTGATTTGTAATCAATAGGTCCGCGGTTCGACTCCGTGCGGGGGCACCATCACTCCAGTAGAAACGATCGTAAACACTAGACAATTGTTTATACTTTCTATTCCCAGATTATCCTATAACGAGTCCAGTGACAACAATTAGTGTTGTCAGATTGTTGTCAGATCAAGAGTCAATTTGACTCTACTGTGCTCGTCTCTGTAGAGACTCGCACGGTCCATCAAGAAGAGGTACCATCACACTTTGCAATTTGGAATCAATCTAACACCCCCACCACCCTTTTTAGATTTAGGGGAGGTAATAGTTTTACCTATAGAGTTAGATACAGACGTTTAGAGTCTATGAAAACGTTTTGGAGTCTGCTGTTGAAAATTTTAAAAATTTTAAAAATAGGGCTATGTATGGACTCGCAATGCGTATATTCTAGCTAATATATGGCCTGGTATAGCGAACAACATCACTCTGAATCTTTTAGCAATATAGAATATGATCGTTGCATATTTTGTGGTGGAGATAGAACTGTTATTGCAAAGAAAAATTTCAAGATAGTATTTAGTGAATTCGAGGAGCAAACTGGAAGTATTTGCAAGACTTGCTATCACGCTAACGCTACCAAACAATATATCGGTTAATAATATTCTAAAAAAATTCTACAAAAATTTTACCAAAAAATTCCGTCGAAAGTTAACCAGGTTTACCTCTTATGGTCACCCTGCAGCAGGTAACTAATAACACGCATAAAGATTCAAGAAACAAGGAACTGGACCGCGGACATTAGGTTACTTTGCAAGTATACATTAGTTAACATTTAGGGGAACGCAGCGGAACAATCACTAGGTATCATCAGGTAACATTAGTAGGAAAAAGTGTAACAATTAGAGTTACGGTTATGTCCTGGTAAGTCCTGTTTATGGTTACGGTTAATGTACATAGTAACGTTTAATTAAATTGAGTCTTTGCAATACTTAATTAAATATTTGGAGGTTACTTACGCGTTACTAAACGTAACTTTCATAGTTACGTTTTTGTGTACGGTTAATGATTATTGTACGGTGAAACGAGCGACGTGGTTACCTTGGATTTACTTTGAGGTTAGCATCGACTTAACTTGAATTATTTATTGGTACGACTCATTATTCGCAATTATTTAAGCTAACATCGGCTAACAATTTA
>Ga0209337_1002200_pt1 | contig 14326 bp, 8 predicted proteins | sample LinPmetageLP53_FD_184044 | JGI IMG/M metagenome (GOLD analysis project Ga0209337, IMG submission 184044) | Marine viral communities from the Pacific Ocean - LP-53 (SPAdes) (version 2) | ecosystem: Environmental > Aquatic > Marine > Oceanic | place: Pacific Ocean | collected 2010-02-08
TTTAATTACTCAAGGTGCTAACAATTTCATGTTAATGAAATAAGCACTGTTTATACTAAAGAACCGGGGCTTCGGCCTCGGTCCTTTTATTTATTAATTTTATTATATATTATATTATGGCAAAAACAACAAAAAAAGCTTACGCAGGAGATCCTGGCGATGAGCACGTAGAAAAAGTAGCAACACCGGTTGTGGAAACTCCAAAACCAAAAACAAAAGTTGAACCTAAAAAACCAACTTGGGAAATAAAAGATAGACTTTATTATTTAAAAGGTAATAAAAAACCTTTGTCTAGATCAATAAAATCTACAGACATATATTGGTTTGACGAAGAAAAAGGCTTTGAAAGAGAATTAAAATATTGTCAAAACCAAAGAACTCCTTTTGTAGATGAAATGAAAGGAGACCAAAGATTAGAGCATATTGTTTTTAGATCTGGAAGTTTATTTGTTCCAAAAGAAAAAACAGTTTTACAAAAACTACTTTCTTTGTATCACCCAAATAGAAACAATTTGTTTTACGAACATAAACCACAAGTTGTTGCTGGAAACGAACTAGATCTTTTAGAAATGCAAGCTGACGCTATTATAGAAGCAAGAAATCTTGATCTTGATATGGCTGAAGCAATAATGAGAGTAGAGATTGGCTCTGAAGTGTCTAGAATGAGTTCTAAAGAACTTAAAAGAGATTTACTTGTATACGCTAGAAACAACCCTGAATTATTCTTAGATCTTTTAAATGATGATAATATTGTTCTTAGAAACTTTGGTATTAAAGCAACAGAGGCTGGTATATTAAGATTATCTTCTGACAACAGAACATTCGCTTGGGGTTCTAATGGTAGAAAATTATTAAACATACCTTTTGACGAGCATCCATATTCAGCTTTAGCCGCTTGGTTTAAAACTGATGAAGGTATGGAAATCTATTCAAATATAGAAAAACAATTACAATAATCAAACTGTAGGAGCGGTCGCTCTTCGGGGCGATCGCAAACTACAATAAAAAAATATGGCAGTAATTATAAACGACGTATATCAAAAAGTATTAGCAATAGCTAACAAAGAGCAAAGAGGGTATATAACTCCGCAAGAGTTTAACTTATTTGCCAACCAAGCTCAAATGGATATATTTGAGCAATATTTTTATGACATAAGCCAGTTTGGAAGAGTGCCAGGAAATGAAACTGAATACTCTGATATGGTAAGCTTATTAGAGGAAAAAATAGCTATATTTGATCAGTTTAAAGTAGCTATGTCTGCTGTGAGTGGTAATCAATTAACATTACCAACAGATGTTTATAGATTAGGAACTGTATTTTATGGTGGAGGAGGTTATGACGTTGAAATAGAAAAAGTAAATAAAAAAGATTTAGAGTACATGTCAAGAACTGCTTTGTACGCACCTGTAGAAACAAGACCAGTGTATGTTAAAAAATCTGAAACTTTATTAAAGTTATTTCCAGCGTCACCAAGCACTTCGTATACAACTGCAAATGTAACTTGTAATTATATTAAAAAACCAGAAACTGTAAAGTGGACTTATACTGTTACTGGTACATATAAGGCTTTGTACAATGGTAGTGCCAGTGATTTACAAGATTTTGAATTACACAAATCTGAAGAAAACAATTTAGTAACAAAAATATTGCAACTAGCTGGTATATCTATAAAAGACACTTTACTCATACAAACAGCATCAACCGCTGAATCATCAAAAATCAATCAACAAAAACAATAGTAAATGGGATTATTAGACAATCAAACTCAACATGCTTATTACGGTGGATCAAGTTTTGGTACTTATCAATTTACATCGCTAGAACACATTATAAATCAATTTATTTTAGCTTATGTTGGTGAAAATAAAATAATATCAAAAATTAAAAGAGCTGACGTTGCTTTTCACGCGCAAAGAGCATTGCAAGAATTATCTTTTGATACTTTTAAATCTACAAAATCACAAGAAGTAGAAGTGCCAGCTACATTGCAAATGGTTTTACCACAAGACTATGTTAACTATGTTAAATTAACTTGGTCAGACTCTTCCGGTATAGAGCACGTTTTATACCCTACTATAAAAACTTCAAACCCATTAGATATAACGGCTGGATCTGTAGGTGATTACGATACTGATGGTACTAACTTAACAACAGACAACTCGTCTTCAACATGGGAGAGTTATAAATCTCACACTTCAACAACAACAACTGATGATTACGAAGACGACACGCAATGGACTGCTGAAGGACAAAGATATGGTATAGACCCTCAACACGCTCAAAATAATGGATCTTTCTATATAGATGAACTTACAGGTAAAATACACTTTAGCTCTTTTCTTTCTGGAAAAACTGTAGCTTTAAAATACATAAGTGATAGTCTAGGTACAGATGCTGAAATGCAAGTACATAAGTTTGCTGAAGAAGCAATGTACAAGTGTATAGCATACGCTATAATGTCTACAAGAGCTAATGTACAAGAATACATAGTTCGTAGGTTTCAAAAAGATAAATTTGCAGCTACTAGAAAAGCAAAACTAAGACTATCAAATTTAAAATTAGAAGAATTAACTCAAATACTTAGAGGAAAATCTAAACATATAAAACACTAATACATGCCAGAAATTAAGCACAATTTCGTTGATGGTAAAATGAACAAAGACCTTGACGAAAGACTAGTTCCTAATGGACAGTATACAGACGCCAACAATATAGAAGTATCAACTTCAGATGAAGATGCCGTTGGCTCTGTTCAAAACTTATTAGGCAACACGGCTTTAGTTGGTGTAGATAATGAAAATATAACAAACTTGTCTACTGACAGTGGGGTTTGTGTTGGAGCAATTGCTGATGAAAAAAACAATTGTGCTTATTGGATGGTAGCAAGCGGTGGTCATGATTGGAATGAAGCTCCTAGTACAGTAAAGACTTTTAAAGATATTATATATAGAACAACACACGCAACAGCGGACGCTCACGAAGTGCTACCTGTTTTTATAGATTTTTGGCTAGAACAACACCCAAACCCGGGTAGTAGTGACTGGACTGGTAGTGGTACTAATTACACCAAAGTAGAATTAACTTCTGCAACAAACTTGTCAACTGGTATGTATATAAAGTTTGTTAGTAATAGTACTGATGAATGGAGGCAAATAACAGATATTACTGGTAATGTTGTTAGTTTTGATTTTGTGGAAAGTAAAATATGGAGTTGGTTAGAATTTTCTTGGTCTGTTCCAAACGCCTACGGAAACTTAGATGTGGCTAGTGGGCAGTTTAAAAATAGAGTTTTAAGATTTGATAGTAGAAAACTAATAACAGGTATTAATATAGTAGATGACTTATTGTTTTGGACAGATAACAACACAGAACCTAAAAAAATAAATATTTCAAACTCAATAGCTGGTACTGAACCTGCAAAGCTTAATAAAAACACAAGACTTGTTGTTAGCGAAAGAAATATTGACTTATCGGATGATGTCTTTGTAAAAGAAGAAGATATTTTAGTTATTAAAAAAGGACCAAAAGAAGCACCTGTATTAAAAATAATTGATAGTTTAAGATCTGGTGTTATGCAAACTACCGCTGCAATTAATTTTGATGGTAGAAACGTTGGTGATAGTTTTGATATTGAAACTGATGAAAATATTAATAGCGGCTCAACTGATTATTTAACGAATGATATTTTATTGTTTGGTAATAACATAATACCAACCGCGACAAATAATCACGCAAGAGTTAGGGTTATTAATATTAGTGCTTTTACTCTAACTATAGAAATACTAAGCAAGTCTAACACGCCTTCTGGTAATGTAAATTATAATATTTATTTAGAAGAGTTTGAAAGCTTATTTAAAGAAAAATTTGTAAGATTTGCAACTAGATGGAAATATAAAAACGGAGAGTATTCTACAATATCTCCTTTTTCTACAATAGCTTTTAAGCCAGGTATTTTTTTATATGATCAATTACAAGGTTTTAACTCTGGCATGGTAAATACACTTAAAGAGTTAATAATAAAAGATTTTATACCTTATGATATACCCGGTGAAGTTGTTCAAATAGATATTTTATATAAAGAATCTGACTCTCCAATTATATACACTGTTGACAACATTACACAAAAAGATATAAATAATTCAACAAACTCTTGGAACACAGTTAATGACAGTTTATTTTTTAGTGGTGAGTATAAAATAAACTCTGAAAATATATATTCAATTATTCCTTCTAATCAAATACTAAGACCATGGGACGCTGTACCTAGAAAAGCTTTGGCTCAAAGTGTTGTTGGTAACAGATTAGTATATGGTAACTACTTGCAAAATTATGATTTAAAAAATGATAGTGGTAATGTTATAAAACCTCAAATAAACGCTGTTGTTAAAAATAGAAAAGAAGTGGGTGCGGAAATGTTAAAAAATAATCTAGCTACACCTTTTAACTCTACGTCTAGCAGCGTTGTTGATGGATGGGTTATAGGTGATAGTTGGGATCCTATAAATTACGAGTTTAATGATTTTGGAGATGGTGGGTTTAGCGGTTTGGGTGGTGGTTTTGGGATCACACAGTTTCATAAGCTTTCTCAAACTTTAATTTTTGAAGATGACGCTACTTACGTTGTTAAGTTTAAAATTTTACTTAGAACACAAGGTAATCTAAGAGTAACTTTGTTGAACAGCAATAAATTTGGTAGAGTTGATGTTAATAGTAATGGTGAGCATGAGCTTCAAATATCTTTAAGTCAAGATAACACCGGTGGGCAAAATGAACTCTTTGGCAACGGAACTACTTTTAGTATACAGAGTACAAATTCAATTGGTGGTTTTAACGGTCAAATATCAAATATAAGTTGTAAAAAACTAGAAGATAATAATAAAAAATCTATAAAATCTCAAAGAAATTATCAAATAGGAGTTGTATATGCTGATGAGTTTGGTAGACAAACACCAGTGTTAACAAATAAATTGGCCTCTATAAAAGTTAAAAAAATTAGAGCTGATAATGAAAACTCATTAAACATTAGACTTAACAACCAAACACCTTCTTTTGCACACAAGTTTAAGTATTTTATAAAAGAAAATTCTTCAGAATACTACAACTTAGCTGTTGATAGAATATACAGCTCTTCAGATGGAAATGCTTGGGTTTCTTTTCCATCATTTGAAAGAAATAAAATTACAGAAGAAACTTATTTAGTATTAAAAAAACAATTAGATGCTGGTCTTGTTACAAACGAAAACGCTACGTATAAAGTTTTAAGCATCGAAAACGAAGCGCCTCCTTATATAAAACAAACAAGAAATGAACTTGGCACGGCAGATGGTTTAGGATCAAGTAGTGGTAATTTAAATAGTGTTTTTACAGACGCAAGCTATAGACCGGTTGATGATCAGAAAGTGTTGGCAATAAGAAAACCAAGGTGGGTAAATGACGAAAACTGTCCACCGTTAGATGGTTTAGAAAATTTAGTTTTGAGATTCTTTGATGGTGGTAGTATAAGAAGCTCTTGGCTTGAAGTTAGCTTTATTGAACTTATTGATGTTAATGGTATTGATTTTTATTATTTACATTTAAAAAACCCAATAACAGACCAAGATTCTAGTTGGATTATGAATAATAATAACTTTAACGATGGAGTTACTGTTACCGCTGCTACATCAGTTTTTAAGGATAGACCAGAGTTTGCTGGTAAGTTTTTTGTAAAACTAAGGTTAGATAGTAATTTATCTCAATTTGTTTTAGCACAGAGCGTTATAACACAGTCAAGCTTTGCAATTGCAGCGAGATCTGAGGCTTTTTACTCTTCTGATGATGCTGTAGCTGGTATTGGAATTGGTACAGCTACTAGGTATCAAAAAGACTCTGCAAGCGGTGGAAGTAGTGGTAGTAATGACGTTAGACTTAAAGTCGCTGACACGGCGCCAAATGATTTTAGTGTGCCTGCAAATAATGAAAATGTTGGTCATATTCATGGAAGTTTTGAGAATTCCGGGACAAAATACCCTTGGGTGGGCGCGGCTGAAGGCGGTTATTTTTGGGACACTTCTGGTGATAGTAGTTTTTCTACTGGTAGAGGTGTTGTAAAAGATATTCCAGGTGGAGCTTCTGGTAGTGATATTTATCTTGTAATGTCAGAATATGCTGTTCACAAATGGGGTAGATTGTTAAAGTTTTTAAAATACAGTAGTTTTACTTTTCAAACTATACCAGACAATAACGAAACAAGAAAAAACTTTTTTATAGATAATGTTGGTTATTGTGGAACACAACCACTAGGAAATGAAGATCCAAACAACGGTACTTTTCAAGACCCAGGCCATTGGAACCATTTTTATGACACGGCTACTTTTACTGCTGATTTAGCGTCGTATACAAGAAGACAAGATTTAAATAGGGTAGATTCCACGCCTGGTAATATAGGTAATGGGCAGTTTGAAACTGATTTACCAGGAAGGTTTGGTAGAGGTATTTTCCAAGCAACAGGCAGTGAGGTTGATCAGCAAGGAATTCCAGATAATTTTTTTGTGCAAGGTAAAACTTACATGGAACTATCTTATGCTAAAATATTTGCTTCAGACAATCAAGCCAATATTGCGCTTAGTGACATTGAAGATGCTAGCGCGTATAGCACTGCGTGGTCTGTTGGTTCGCCAAATAATGATAATCACAGTGCGGAAACACTTTTTGTATCAAGACTACGTGCTGGTTCGTTTTTTAGATTTTCAGGTGATGCTACAGAAACTGTATATAAAATAACAGATATAAGACAAGAAAGAAGGTATAACCACACGCCTTGGCCTTTTGCAAAAGGTCATTTAGGTAATTCAGATCACGAATATCCAATTGCTATTGCGGCAAATCCAGGACCAAGCAGCTTACAATTTGGAGCGGTAGATAACAACGGTAATCCTATTCATCTTTATCCTGGCACGTCAGACAATGCTCCTCGTAACGCTATTTTTGCTTCAAATATAAGAAATAATAATGAGTATTTTGATGGTAATATTGAAATGGCTGTCAAAGATAATGATGGTGTGTTAGGGTTTTTTACTAGTGGAATTGGAGCTAACCCACCAATTACTGCTCATTTAGGTGACGGTATTAATGGTGAGTATACTGTCAATGAAGAGCTAAAAAGGTTTGGTTATGCAACAAACAGAAGAGTTACTTGGACAATGCAAATTGAAAATGCTACCGCTGGGGCTACAAATGATGATGGCCCTGGTTTTAGTGGTAATTTTGACCCTCTTAATAGATCAACATCTGACAGCGGAAGCTTAATGGACGAAGATTCTAAACAGTTTATTGAGTTTTTAGAACCGTCTTTAGACGAAGAGAATCAAGTGATATCGTCAAACCCAGCGGTGTTTGAGACACAACCTAAAACAGACGAAGGTTTAGATGTTTATTACGAAGCTAGTGATTTTATAAATATTGGTGATCACGGTATGCAACATGAACTACCTTGGTTTAATTGTTATAGTTTTGGTAATGGTGTTGAATCAAACAGAATTAAAGATGATTTTAACCAAGTTTTTGTTGATAAAAATGCTATAGTATCTACAACACTACAAGGAGAGTATAATGAAGAGCATAGAAAATATGGTTTAATATACTCTGGGTTATATAACTCAATTAGTGGCGTAAATGATACTAGTCAGTTTATAGCCGCAGAAAAAATTACTAAAGATATAAATCCAGAATACGGTAGTATACAAAAACTTTATGCTAGAAACTCAGACTTGTTAACGCTTTGTGAAGATAAATCTTTAAGAATTTTAGCAAATAAAGATGCTGTTTTCAATGCTGATGGTAATACAAATTTAACAGCAACTGAAAACGTTTTAGGACAAACAATACCTTTTGCTGGTAATTATGGCATATCACAAAATCCAGAATCTTTTGCCGCTTACAACTACAGAGTTTATTTTACAGACAAACAAAGAGGCGTAGCTCTTAGATTATCAATGGACGGTTTAACACCTATCTCTGATTATGGTATGAAAAGTTGGTTTAAAGACAACTTAAAAGATGCTACAAGCGTATTGGGTAGTTACGATAATGATAAAAAAGAGTACAACGTTACTATATCGAACGCATCTAACTATACAGTTTCTTTTAGTGAAAGCGCTAAAGGTTGGCCTAGTTTTAAATCTTTTATACCAAACCAAGGCTTGAGTGTTGCAAACAACTATTATACGTTTGCAGTTCAAAATAGCACAACTAACTCAAAAGTTTGGCTACATCACAAAAACACAACTCACAATAATTTTTATGGCGCTCAATATAATTCTGACGTAACATTGGTTTTAAACGATGGTGCAGATGTTGTAAAAACTTTTAAAACATTAAGCTACGAGGGTACGCAGTCTAAAATACTTCAAAACACTGCAGACACAGAAAACTATTATAATCTAGGCTCTGACATTGCTGGTTGGGAAGCACAAACAATAACAACAGACAAGCAGACTGGTAGTGTAAACGAGTTTATAGAAAAAGAAGGTAAGTGGTTTAACTTTATAAAAGGTGACACTACAAGCTTAAACAATTTAGATACTAGTGAATTTACCGTTCAAGGATTAGGTAAAATAACAGCAGAAACTATATAACATGGCATTATCAATAAATTTAAACACTTGCATAACAGTAGACGCAAACCACACAGCTTCTATATCTGCTGGGAGCGGTGTAACTGCAAATACAACAACAAGTGGTTTTAAATCAATAACAAACTATGTTTTAACGCCTAACAGTGGTGTAGAGGTTACAATTGCAACTATAACATTTACACCTTCTACTGGTTATTATTATTTTGAAGAACCTATTTACAAATTAAAATCTACAAATAAATCTGTTTACAACATAAAAGAAACCGTTGTTAAAGATTCTAACAACAGAGTTACTTCAAAAGTTTTTTTAATAAAATACAAAAACACTGTAAACTCTTTTGGTGATTTAATTTTGTTTAGCCACGAAACTAAAAAACTTCCAGCCGTAACAAATGCGTTTAACAATGCTCTTGTTGAGATTAGCTCTTTTCAGCTTGAAACAAGTGACATTGCCTCCGTTGGTGGTGTCAGAGGTTTTATTGTAAAAGGTGATACAACAGCGCGTTTTAATTTAAAAGTAACTAGGAGCAGTGATAGTAAAACATACGACTTTTCTTCTACAACTTTTACAACATCTGCAACACAGCTAAGCGATCAATTAATAGGATCTACTGGTTCTTTTAACCGTAGTATACATTTTCCAAGTGTAAACGCTGACGATGTTTATACTATAGAGTTATCGCCTGTTTTATCAAAAGGAACAACGTTAAATAAAATTATACAGGATTCTACAGACGATTTAAAAAATACTTTAACAATAAATCAGTATAAAGCCATTACTATATCTTTAACATCAATCAGCTCTGCAGATAATGGTAATTATTCTGGTAGTCCAAAATATGCAACAGTAACGTTTGTTGGTGAAAGAAACTCTAATATAAGGCTACAAAAAAGTATTTCTTTTGATTTTGCTTTAAGCGCAGAGTCTTTTACATTTGCAAGAGGTTATACTACTAACGTTGGTGGTATGGCTGATTTAGATTTTAGATCAAGTGTTGTAAAAGTTAAAAACGGAAACCAAGCAGAAGGAAAAGTTGTTGCTTTAGACGACGTAAATGGTTTAGTTGAAGGAATGACTTTGACAGGTACTGGCGTTACTGGTGCTCCGCGAGTGTCAGTTGTAAATGTAGAAAACAAAACAGTAACTGTAAGTGTTGCGCAAGACGCGCAAGGTAGTGGTGGTATGGCTGATGACGCTAGCTTAACTTTTTCTTATGGTGGTTCTTCTACTAGTAAAGCTATTAGTGGCTGCGAGTTTGAGTTGTTAGGTTTAGACGAGGTTTTAACAGGTTTTCTTTTAAACGCAGCAACACTAACACCAGTAAAAACATTGGTTAATGGTGATTTCACTGATAGTAGTGCTAGCGCAACTATAACTCTTGACAGCACTGCAGGTATAAAAGCCGGTAGCACAACAACAGTAAGTGGTCAAGGTATAAATTCAGCTAGTGGTAATATATCTGTAAACAGTGTTACAAACGGTACTGTTTTAGTTCTTTCCGCTTCGCAAGCTTTAATTGATAATACTCCACTTACATTCACAGGTAGTAGTAGAAGTGCAAATTTAGCGTTTGACTTTGCTATAACTAACTTTGGAACAGCAGATCACACAATAACAATAAACTTAGATAGTATATTAACAGTATCATAATATGGCAACAATAACATTAGGTAATACAACATTAAACGAATCACTGAGCGTGTTAGATAAAGTTTATTATGCACCTATAACTACGGCTAATGGTTTTGATAAATTAGGAACTATTGTAGAAATAGGAACTGTAAACGCTGTGAATAGAGAAACTAGCGTTATAACTGTAACAAACCCAGTTGTAAATGGTGTTAATTTAACAGGTACCGCTAATTTCTTGTTATTTTCTAAAAACAACGCTGTTGAAACATCTGGTTTAACAGGTTACTATGCTAGCGTTAAAATGAAAAATAATTCAACATCAAAAGCTGAGCTTTTTTCTGTTAACTCAGAGATAGTTCAAAGTAGTAAATAACACATAAAAAGTGTAATTATAAATAGATAAAGAATACATTATGAATTTAAAAAAAATAAATAACTAATGGCTTGGTGGATCCCACTAGCTGCTTCTGTAATAGGAGGTATAGCTACTGCTAAGGCAGGTAGAAGAAATATTAGAGCTGCTCAAGCAGAAGCTCAAAGAGCTTTTGAGGAAAGACAACAACAAAGAGAGGTTTTAAATGAACAGATGGACGTGTATAAAGCACAGCAGTTTAGAAATCCATTTGCTGAAAATGTTTTTGAAGATCTAACTGTAAACCAACAGCAAGCACAATTTCAGGCTCAACAAGGTGAACAGCAAAGATCTAACATAATGCAAGGTCTTAGAGGTGCTGCGGGTGGTAGCGGTATAGCTGGTCTTGCTCAAACTCTAGCAAACCAAGGACAACTTCAAGCAAAACAAATATCAACTAGCATAGGTCAGCAAGAATCTGCTAACCAAAAAATGGCTGCTCAAGGGCAGTTAAATGTTCAACGAGGTGATCAAATGCTACAAAACATGAACGTTGATAGAGAGTCAACTATACTTGGTATGCGTTTTGGTCAAGCTACAGGTGCTAATGAAGCTTACGCACAAGCACAGAAAAATGTTATGGGTGCTCGTACATCTGCTGCAAGTGCAAATGCACAATCTATTAGTAATATCGTAGGTACAGTAAGTAAAACAACTTTCCCAACATTTAACGCTGATGGAAGTATTAAAACACCAGGAAATTTTAATACCAATTAAAAAAAATAAAATATGGCAGCAGATCAAAGTTTAATACAAGCTTCTTTAGCAGAGGCAAGGTCAAGAAAAGGTATTGATAAAACTCCGTTTTATGAAGCTGAACTTGATGTAATATCAAAAACTACAACTGGTATAATTGATTTTATTAGCAAAAAAGAAAAAGCAAAAGAAAATGGTTTTAACAGCATTGCCGGTGAAGTAGAAGGCATGTTAAGAAAATTATCTGGATCTAGCGAGCAGCTAGGTGGTATGCACGAGGCTAATGTACAAAAGTTAAAAGATTTAAAACAAAAATACCTTTCTGTTTATGGAGATGCTGATAAGGAAAAAGAAATTATGTTTGAAATAGAGCAGATAGCTACTGAGATTAATGGGTTAGCCGCCGGTTTTTCAAAGTTTGGCCAAGCTTATGTTGATGGTAGTATTGATATTGGAAGCTCTAACGCTGGTTTTTACGATGTTTTTAAAGAAATATGGCACAAAGATAACAACTATGAAAATTTAGATTTTCAATGGAAAAACAATAAGCTAGAGGTTAGTGTTGGTGGAGGAGATTTTAAAAGCGTAACAGACTTGTTTGATGGTATTGAGCTTAATGATGACACTCCTAGAATTGGTTTAGGTGAGCTTGGAAACAATGTTTCAGAATTTGCTTTTAAAGAAGAAAACATAAACAAATCTTTTGAAGATGTTAAAAAAGGATCAATAGATGTTGTTAACTCATTAATGAGTACACCAGGTAAATTTTCTAATCTTACAAAAAAGAATTTTGAAGGAGAGATTTCTTATTACGATGCTTTAGCAACAATGTTTGATGCTGATGAAACTAACGATAATAAAGAAATGGTTGCTATTTTAAAAAGCTTAGGATTAGACGCGGGTATTCAAAATAAAACTGTTTTATTTGAAGCTTTAACAGACATACATAGTAAAAACTTTGATTATGATACAGCTAAAAAACTAGCAACAGAGTTTTATATTGAAGGTTATGTAAAATCTAAATTTAATGACGGTAGAGCTGTGTTAAACAACAATATAACAGTGCGTAACAACAAAAATAACAAAGGTGGAACATACACGATAGGTAAGCAATCTGTAGCGAAAGAAGACATAGACTATATAATTAATCTTTTAAATAGTAATAAAGATTTTCCTGACCATCAAGCTTGGAACGGAGTTCTTTATAAAAAAGAAAATGGTAAGTATTATTTGTACGAAAAAGGAAAACCTGTTGTAAAAACTAAAGACCAAGTTGCATCGGCAGTAGGCGCTTTAAGACCTGATCTTGGTTATAAAGGCATGCAAACAGGTGGTAGTGATTTAGAAATATCTGAACAAGACAGACAAGCTGCAAAAAACATAAAAGAAGGTCAAGTTTATATTAACGGTCAAATTAGATTTATTGGAGATTTAACTCTTGATGAAGCTAGTAAATTAAGCCCTGATAATTATAAAAAATGGATGAATTATTATCAAAACCCTAATAAAAAATAATTAATGTTTGAACTAAACGGTCAACCATATACTTTAGAAGATTTGCAAGAATCTGCCAAGTCGCAAGATATTGAGTTTGAAAATTTCATGAACATAATGAAAGTAAAGGGTTTGACTGAAAAAAGTAATGATGATTTTTTACAACCATACACTTTTTCTATTAAAAATAAAGATGAGTCTATAAATGTTTTTACTGGTGATGATGCAATCAAAATCAAAAATAAACTTGTATATAAAAACCAGTCTACAGATCTTGATGTAATAGCAGAGTATAATGAAAATGAGTTTAGTCAGTGGGTAAAAGACATACTACCAAATAGTAATATAGTAACTGAAGACACTGGTCTTTTTTGGGACGATAAGTCAATTGTTAAAATACCAGGTATGGATGCTATGACAATCGATCTTCAACCAATGACAAGTGGTGAAGGTGTTAGTCGTGTTTTGTTTGGTGGTGGTAAAAAACTTGTTACAGAGCAAATTGCTAAAATTATAAAATTTGCAGAAGATAGATACGAAAATGAAAACAAGTATGTAGGTGTTTATACTGACTGGGCTCCAAACGCTTACGATTCAGATTCAGATAATTTATCAACTACAATGATTAGAGATGTTAAGGGTTTTGATAGATTACAAAAAATGTATCAAAAAATTGGATTAAAAATAACAAAAAAAACAGGTGGTGACTTTAACATTGTTGATGAAATAAATGAAGCTTTTGATGGGTCAACATATATTGTTTTTGATGAGATTGAAGGTAAAGAGGTTTTTAGAGGAACGGCTAAACTTAACGGTGGTATATCAGACTTTATGTATAACTATTCTAAAAGCAGTTTTTCTGAAGATCAGCATAACACTCTTAAGTTAGAAAGACAGGCGCAAGTTGCTTTTGAAATGAAACCTACTTGGGACGCGCACACAGGTACTCATACTAATATAGAAAAAATATTATACGATGACTCTAGTTTAGAGAACATTGTTAGAACAAGCGCTTACAATAGTGATGTTGAAAGAAATAAAATAAAAATTCTTTTAGAAAATCAAAGAAAAAACTTAAATATTAAACAAAGTAATGATGTAAGGCTTTTAGAAAAACAACAAAAAAACATTGTTAAAGATGCTGTTAAAAATGGTATTACAGATATTGAGTTTGACGAAAATTTAAGAACTTACACTCTCAAAGGTTCAAACAAAGAACAGGTTTCTAAATATACTAATTTAATTAATGACTGGCTTCACACTGTAGATTTAAACAAAAGCCTTTATTTATCTGCGTCAAACGATTTAGATGTTGAAGACGCTAATATAATTGCACAAGAAAAATCTTTAGGTGTTGGTGGTGGTGAGTTTAGCGAGGTTGCTGCAAAAAGCCGTAGCGTTTTTGGTAGATCCGGACAAGCTTTTAGAAATAGTTGGGATAAATTAGTTTTATCACCTTTTGTTATGTTTGGTAGTGA
>Ga0209337_1002202_pt1 | contig 14324 bp, 3 predicted proteins | sample LinPmetageLP53_FD_184044 | JGI IMG/M metagenome (GOLD analysis project Ga0209337, IMG submission 184044) | Marine viral communities from the Pacific Ocean - LP-53 (SPAdes) (version 2) | ecosystem: Environmental > Aquatic > Marine > Oceanic | place: Pacific Ocean | collected 2010-02-08
GCAGGATGAAAGTAACCAGCTAGCTATTAATGCTTTAGTTGCGGGCAAAGCTAAACAAGCAGGTGTGCCTCAACCCAGCCAACAAGACATAGTGGATTACCTAGCAGGTATAGGACTACAACAAGAAGCAGCAGCAGCAAATGATCCTCCAAGCCTACTAGACAAGGGGATAGACGTAGCTCAAGAAGGAATAGAAACAGTTCAAGGCGGCATAAACACTGTAGGCAGAAAAGTTGGGGAAGGCATAGACAAAGTATTTGAAATATTAAATTTGCCTAATCCCACTAAAGGAATACTTGGTCGGCAAAAAGGCACGTTAGTATGGGGGCAAAGCGGCGGTAGCCCAGTAATAGGTACAGGCACAACGCTCGGTGGTACACAAACGGGAGTGACGAGTGGGAACGTCGGGCTAGACGCTGTATTAAACAGGGTTACTGAAGTTCTTACAGGTAAAGTTGCAGCAGATGAGCTAATAAACGAAGATATAATTAGAGAAATTTTAGTAGGACAAGCTTCTGAAGAGCTAGGTGTAAGTGTTGATGCAGTAGAAGAAGGGATAGAAGGATTAAATAAAGTAAAAGATGCAATAGTTCCTCCCACTGCTTACGGTGTTGATCTTGGAAAAGAACCAAAGATTGGATCGAGTGAAGTAGAACAATTAGATGTTACCGGAGATATGGGTGTTCTTGATACAGTTGTTAGGGGTCCAGAGCAATTAGATGTTATTGGAGATATGGGTGACCTTGATACAGTTGTTAAAGGTCCAGAGCAACTAAGTGTTACCGGAGATATGGGTGACCTTGATACAGTTGTTAGGGGTACAACTCCAGAGTCTTTATCACTCACCGAAACTACAACACCTAAAGTACCAACGATAGCTACTAAAGACCCTAAAATACCTGAAGTACTAACATTTGGGGATTTAACACCTGCTGCTATACCACGTACTAATGTAGGTACAGATGAGGCTACGCCAGAACCTAAAACGCCCGCTATAGCTTCTGAATCATCTGGTGGCGGAGGTGGTGGAGGCGGTGGTTTTGGTACACAAACTGGAGGCGTTGGTACTGTTTCAGTAGACCCTGGACCACTTGTGGACATTCCAGGTTTTTATGATATAGCTAGCGAGAGTATAATTCCTGATTATATTGGTGAACTAATAAGAAGAAACCGGCAACGTATGGGAGCTGCAGAAGGAGGGCATGTGAAAAAATTTAGCGGAAAGCAAGGAAGTTTAGTGCAGCAAGGAGCGGAAGGATTTCAGTTTAATTCAAATTCTGCTTTGGGAGGAAGTACAACCGGAAGTAGTAACGAAGACAACAAACTTGGCATAGTAGGTACGCTAAGTAAGTTTGTAGGCGATAACGCTCCTGCCCTTCTTACTACCGCTGTTGGGGGCTTGCTGGGTTTAACAGAAAGTGGTCAACAACAACCCGCAGGGTATCAAGGAGGCATTCCTAACTACAAAGCAAATAGAAGTATGGAAGAAAATCTTTTTACTACTCCTCGTGGGCCTGGATCTAAAGGACGTCGTTATTTTAGCGATGTAACATATACTCCCAGTGAAGAAAACGTAGTTTTAGAAGGCGTAGGCTTACCAGCTACAACTACTAACGGAGGCATAACAGAAGAAGACCTTGTTACTACTCTTATAAACACAGGTAGTACCGATGCTAACAAAGTCCTTCAGTACTATAGTACTCTGTATCCAGAACTTTACGGCAACACTACTATAGAGGATGTTAACCAATATCTATATCCTGACCAATATGCACAAGGTGGAGAAATAGATCAGTACTACTTAGGTGGTCCTACAGATGGTATGGCAGATGATATTCCTGCTATGATAGGTAACTCTCAGCCCGCTGCTTTGAGTGATGGTGAGTTTGTTATACCCGCAGATGTAGTAAGTCATTTGGGTAATGGTAACTCCGATGCAGGAGCGCAGAACCTATACAGTATGATGGACAGAGTGCGTACAGACCGCACAGGTAATCCTAATCAGGGTAAGCAGATAGACCCTAATCAATATTTAGCGTAGGTAAAACACAATGGCTACTAACTTTACAGGTATAGAATCTTCGCTTTCTCCCTACGCGGGGCCGTATGTATCAGAAATGTTGGGACGTGGGCAAGCACTTGCTTCAATGCCCTACCAAGCGTATGAAGGACAGCTAACTGCTGGACCGTCAGCACTTCAAACACAAGCCTTCCAAGGTTTAGGTGGCTTAGGCGTACCGCAAGCAAGTATGGCAGGGTCATTTACAGGTTCTTCTTACGTGCCTCCTACCGCTCAAGAAGCCGTAGACGGACAATACGCGGGGATTGGTGGTTATGATATGTCATCAGGTGCTTTTACTCCCGCATCAGGACAAGTAGTAGACCAGTACATGACTCCTTTTTTAGAAGGTGCTCTTCAACCTCAGTATGATGCTGCAAGAAGACAAGCTGATATAGCCCAGCAAGGGCTACAAAGCCGGTATGGTAAGGCAGGGGCTTTTGGTGGATCGCGTCAAACTATTGCTGAAACTGAACTAGAGCGTGGTTTACTAGATAGAATGGCAGGAATTACAGGTGCAGGTTATCAGGACGCTTTTGAACAAGCGCAGAATCAATTTAATACTGAGCAAGGCTATGGACTACGAGCGTTAGCCGCACAACAAGCTGGCGGCGCTCAACAACGTGCTATGGATCAAGAAGCAGTTATGGCGGACATAGCCCAGTTTGAAACTGAAAGAGATGATCCTTTCCGCAAGACTCAGTACATGCAATCACTGTTGCAAGGCTTGCCTATATCTACACAGTCGTATCAATACGCTGCGCCTACAAACCTTCAATCTTTTTCTGGTGGAGCAGGTAGTATTTTAGACTTGCTTGAAAGATTCGATTTTCTTTCTTAGGACATACTGATGAGCTTAAACGTAGACATAAATAAAGAAATAGAAAGAGAAATGATGTCCCCCGCTGGAGCTGCAGGGCAACAAGGCATAATTCGTTTGCTATCGTCAGAACTAAAAGCCCGCGATGCTAAAGCTAGAAATCAACTAAACGCAATGATGTCTCCTGCGTCCGATCCAAATACTATTATTAATCAGAATGAAAGAGAAACAGAAAACAATGTGCGCCAAGAAATAACAAACAAAATGCAATCTATGGCGGTAAGAGAAAATCAAAAAAAGGCACGTATGAATCAAGCACTAGCTGGTATAGCAGCACGAGGTGCTACTAATATGAACCGTATGGCTAATGGTGGGATTGTTGGTTACTCATCAGGGGAGTTAGTTCAAGAACAACCTAGTGCGTTACAAAAAGTCAGGCAGGGGGTAGGTCAAGGCATGATGGACATGGGGTCTAACATGCAGGAAAGTGACCAAATAATAAGAAGCAAGATTCCGTTCATCAAGCAAATGCTCGATAAAGGCCCAGCAATTACTCCACAAGAACGTGCGGAACTTAAGGCAGAAGTAGAACAAAACCCCGGCCTAATAGGTATGTTTGGGAAGCAGCTAGAAAAATTAGGTATATACGTAAAAGGCATGGCTGGTGGCGGTATTGTAAGTTTTGCAACAGGTGACAAGGTTGAAGATTCAAGTTTTCCTGATCTAAACAAAGATGGGAAAGTTACTTACGCTGATGTCATTAAAGGTCGTATTGATAAAAAAGAAGGTGGGATTATCGGGTATGCCGGTCCTGAGGGTAGCTTAGTTGGTGGTGCTAGTATGTATTTACCGGCTCAAGCTCAAGCTGCTCGTGATCTGGACGCTGGATTAGCCGAGTTAGCAAAAATAGGCGTAGATGCTACTACTGCAGTAGCGCAATATTCAGAAGACGCAATCAGAGCATTGGGTAAAGAAATAAAGGATTTTGAAGGTTCGGGAAGCGTAGAACGTGGCATTATAAGTGGAGCGGAACGTCTTACTAATCAAATGGGACGTGTAGGTGAGGCTGTATCTGATTCTTTTAGTTTAGACCCAATTAGACAAGCTCTTCGTGATAGCGATACTAACTTAGGAGACAGACCAACTAGAGATGGTCTTGCACGTATAGCTAAGGACATGTTGCGTGGCGGTGGTGGGGAAAATCCAAGGAGCGGACGTATTTCTTCTACCGACCCTAACCCTTCTGCGCCGCGAAGTCTTATGGACCAAAGTCAGCAAAGAGCGCAAGGTATTGCAAATAAACCACTTACTGCTACGGAGCAGCTTCTTGCTGCTGAAAGAGATGCAATACTTAGACGCACAGCAGACGCTAGGCAGCTTTATGACCGTAACGATACTACGCCAACTACTATGCCTCCTCCTGCCCTAGACGATGGAAGGCCGTCTCCAACTGGTTTTGGACCTTATTACGCAGCAAAGCAGAAAGAACGACAAGCAGCGAGAGACGATGAGATAAGAGCTGAAGCGCGGCGACAAGTAGAAGCAAATAAAATTATGTTTGGAACATCTTCGGACGAGTTAATTGGTGATACAACTGATTATCTGACAAGACCTTTAACTCAAGAACAAGCTGATGCAATGAATCAAGCTGCCAGGCGAAATGCAGGTAGAAACGCAGGAGTAAGTGCAGAGGCTAGAAACAAAGCTAGTGGTATTATGGCAGCGGGTCTTTCTGATGGTTCAAGTAGTCAAACTCCATCTCGTAATTTGTTAGCGGACGGTGCTAACAATGTTTCACAGTTTGTACAGGGAGCCGGGCGAAATTTTAATCCTTACTTTATTAGCGGCGTTCCTAGTATTAGTGAGTTAATAACTGACCTCCCTGAAGACGCAGGTGGTGCTTATAAAGCGGGAGTAAGGACAACGGATATTCTTAGTGCTTTTCCTGACCTTCTTACAGGTTTTTTAAACCCTACGGAAGAAAGTGGTGATTTAACTCTTAGCGATGTAGCAACCGGGATTGGTCAATTTGGGCGAGGTCTTTTTGGAATGGACCCTAGTCCAACTGAAGAAGAAGAAGTAACAGCAACAGAGATTATTGAAACTGCGCCAAGTATACAGAAAGAAACTATCGATGAAGCTACTCAGTTAGCCGCTGACAGAGAAAAGCAACAAAATGAAATTAATAGAAGAAAAGGCGAAGAGCTAGCACCGAGTTTAGACCAGAGCAGTGCGCTAGCTAGAGAAGTTGAGTCTTCAGAACGCGCAGGTGCGCTTAGTGCGGAAGGTGCAAGAAGAGGCGCATCTTACTTAACGACTCGCGGGGGAGAAACCTCTTCTGTAGAACTAGCTAATACTATCGCTAACGATCCTAGTACTGAGAATATGAGTCGTTTTGAAAGTGAAATATCTAGGCTTATGGATAGAAGAGAAAGCCCTGTCCGTGCATTGTCTAGCTTCTTAACAGCCTTTAGCCAAGCGCGAGGTGGAAGCACAGGAGCAAATTTAGCAATCGCTAGTACTGCAATGCGAGCGACTGACGACGCATTAGACAAGCAAATCATAGAACTTGAAAAACTACGAAGAGCAGATCAAATTAGCGAGCGTGACTTTGGTCTTAAGCAAGAGCAGTTTACAGCGCAGAAAGGGTTGGTTGAAGCGCAAGCTAGTTACTACGCAAACTATAGGGATATGCAAGTTGAGATAGCTGAACTGAGAGAAGAAGGAAGTATTGCAGAAGCTAACAGAAAGCTGTATGAGAGCGTATTAGAAGTAGCAGCAGCTAACGAAGTCCGGTATATAATGGCCGCAAAAGCTGAACTTGGTATTGACGACATATTCTCGTCAGAAGTAACAAAAAGAGCAGATGAACTAAAGAAAAAAGCCGTAGAAACTCAATACCGTGACGCGCAACGTTTCTTTAATCTTCCTGAAACGAGTGGTTTAGACGATGCCACGAGAAAGAGCTTAGAAGCATTCGTAGCCTCTTAGTAACAGGTATAAAATATGTCTGACCTAGACCTCGTGATGCAAGCTTTTAACAAAGCTAAAGTGCAGGGTGATGTAGCTAACGCAAAACGTTTTGCTCAAATAGCACTTGATTTAGACAAACCCTCTGCTCCTGCTCCTGCTCCTGCTGCTTTTGTGCCCGACCCCAACGCATCCTTACCCAACGCTAACCCTAGAGACAGAGGCTTCTTCAGAGAAGTCCTAGATGTACCAACACAAGTAGCTAAAGGTGCGGTTACAGGCACACGGTTCCTGACTGATGTTTTCGGTGCAGACAATCCGGTATCTCGAACACTAAGCGGTGTTGAAGATGAGCTTGATAATCTTTTGTCCGCCCAAGCTAAACGAGATCAGCAAGAAGTAGCTCGTATAATGCAGCAAGCCGAGGATAAAGGAATTGGAGATCAGATTAAGGCTGGTCTAAAAGCCATGTCCGTTGCACCCGTAGATTTAATTTCTAACGCTTTTGGAACATCTGCACCAATACTAATTGGCGGTTTACTTGCCCCCGGAGGAGCTGCCGCTGTTACAGGACGTGCATTGACTGCTGCTCAAAAACTTAAACTAGGATCAAATGTAGCTACTGGACTAGGTGTATTAACTGGAGTTGGTATTACTAAAGACGCTGCTTACGATGCTGTTTTGCAAGAATTAGTAAACGCAGGAGTGTCTGAAGACGAAGCTAAAGCAGCAGCTAAAGAAGCCCAGGCTTACAGTGGAGATAACTTAGACAACATTGCCTTCGGTGGATTTCTGGGGGGTGTTGCCTCGCGCTTTGGTTTAGAAAGTTCTATTTTTACTGGAAGTATAGGACGTAGGCTTGCAGGAGAAGTATCCGAAGAAGCTATAGAACAAGCAGCTAAGACTGGTGTCATACGCGAAGCATCTCGTGCAGCTATTACAGAAGCTATACCGGAAGCTCTACAGGGCGGGCAAGAACAATTTACGCGTAACGTAGCCTTACAAAGAGAAGGGTTCGATGTACCTACAGGTCGTGGTATAGCAACAGCGGCTACACTCGAGGGTGCGGTCGGTGCGCCGGTTGGAGCCATAGCTGCAGGGGGACAAAGAATTAGTCTTAAGGGCAATCAAGAAGCCAAGATAGCTTATATAAACGAGCTAGCGGACAACATAGGCAGTAATCTTGACGGAGTAACTCCACCACCACCAAGCGCAAAGGCAGAAGTTGAGACTGTAGACTCGTCAGAGCTTACACAGAGCCAATTAAACGAAGCCCTTACTGTAGCAAACGATACAGAAATTACAGGTCTCGTAGATGATGTAAAAGATGTTGAAGAAGGAGGCTTACCCGACGGACGAGAGCAAATTGGTAAGTACTCTATTAGTAGTGCTGTAGCCGCACAGTTTAGACAGAACACAGGAAAAGATTTAACTGAAGAAGTTATAGCTGCGCGTATAGGTCAACTTGCTAACGCTAGAAATGTATTGGATCGAGCTAAAGAACAAAACTTAGAAGATTTTGAAATAAAAGAACTAATGAAAAGACCCGGTGCGCCCCCAGCACCTGAGACCGGGTTTGCAGATATACAAAAAACAAATCAAGAAACACCTTTATCACGTGGTTTTTTAAGCCGTATTTCTGCAATGCAGAGGAACAGAAAAAATTTATCAGGTGCTGCGGGGAAAACAGTATCTTATTTTTTAGAAGAAGTAACTAATGAAGAGACGGGTAAAAAACAAGATGTAACGGCAGACCCCACCGCAGGGTTGTTTGATCTTGCCTATGATGTAGCTACTGATCGAGCTACTACTGAAGCAGATATAGAAGCTAGACGAGCAGCGCAAGAAAACATACCTGCTACTGAAGAAATTAAAGAAGTTATGGGTAAGGATAAACAAGGCAAAAATTTAAAAGCTTTGCAACCAGTAAGAACACCAAAACAACAGAACAGAATTAATGAAGCTGCTACTTATTTTAGAGACATTGCAGACCCTGAAACTAACGCACGGTTTGACAACTTAGTAGAAAGTATTAAGCAGCGCCATCAAGACGGCATTATAGAACAAGCGCGTTCTGTGCGGTTAGCAGGGTCTTCTACACAAGATGTCGATACTGAAATGTCACCGGACGAAAGAGAAGCCCGTGCCAAGGATTTGGAAGACGCAGCTCAAGCTCAAGCTAAAAGCGAAGTTACAACCTTTAAGGTAGCTCGAATAGAGCCAGAGGGCGCTCCTGACTTTAGAAAACGAGCTGAAAAAACTGTTCGTGAAGAACTAGATATAAAACAAAGACCACGCAACAAAGATAAGCGGGCAGCCTATGATAGTAAGGTCCAAGCCGAGACTAAACGATTATCAGATGAAGCCCAAGCTGATTTTGAAAGCACGACTTCAGAAAGAATAAATCAGCAAATAGAAGCTCAGGGTATAGTTGCTCCTGATATTGAGACTAAGTACAAAGGAAAAAACATAGACCCGGAAGTTGTAGCTATTGCCGAATCGGGCAACTTACGTATTTTTACCGACGAGTTACTTAGTGGACTCCCTAAAGAACTACAAGGCATAGTGCGATTCATGCGTAGGCTAGCTAGTGCTACTAAAATACAGATAGCGCCTATTGAGGGTGGACGTCCTGGTAGATACGATGCGGACACTGACACAATAACTTTAGACCCAGAGAAAGGACTGAACACAGGTATATTTTTTCACGAGCTAGCACATGCAGCGTTAGCCCGTAGGATAGCTGATCCTAACTCTGAGATTGCCAAAGAGTTTTTTAACTTTTACTCCGTTATACAAACCCAAATGGGCGATGCCTATGTGGGCACGGACCTCCAAGAGTTCGTAGCTGAGTTATTTGAACCTACCCCCAAAGGTGATGAATTTAGGCAATTACTACAAGAGATTAAACCCCCAAAAGGCAAAAGTCTTTGGAACAACATACTAGATGCTATATTAAGGTTGTTTGGCGTTAAGGCAGACGAGAACACAAATGCTTACGACGTGTCTATAGAATTTATAAACGGCATACTAAACTTTGAACCTGAAGTTGAACCCCCTCCGTTAGCACAAGTTTTCTACGCCAACGCAAGCCCTGATGTTGCAGCTAAAGCAGAGATAAACAGTAACCCTTCTTTTTCAAAACGTAAATTTAACCAACTTATGGATAAACTAAACTCTGATTCGTTAAGAGTAGGGGCTATGGGTTTCTTACGTTTAGACAATCTTATGGAGCTGTATGGAGATACTCTAAAAGGTATAAAGAAAATTATAACTAACGTAGAACTTCGTCAGGGGTATCAAGAGCGAGAGATTGAAGCAGCGAATAAAAAGTTTAACGCAATGCTTGCAGTGGCAGACAAATTTAAAGTGCAAACAAAAGCTATGGCTAAAATGGCTGTTGACGCTAGGCTTGCACGAGTTGACTTACTTGATCCGAACTTTGCAAAAAACAACAAATTAAAACCCGATCAAGTAGCGGAGTTAAAAAGGCTTAAGGCTATATATAATACGCTCCCAAAAGAAGTTCAAAACGTATACAAAGTTATGCGTAATGACTTCGACAATATGTATAAGCAGTACAAAAAAGAAGTACTAGATAACATAGCAGACCCCAACCTTAGAGCAGAGTTAAACAAAAAATTTGGCGAAGAACCGCCTATAGCTGGGTACATACCCGCCCGTCGTTATGGAGAATTTGTCTTAAATTACGTAAACAAAAAAACAGGTAAGTGGACGTCTACTTCGTTTGAGTCCAGAAGGCTAAGAGATGAAGAAATAAAGACTTTAGGGTTAACACCCCGTGCAGACATACAAAATGTTGTAGACGAAGACAATTCTGCGGACTACGCTGACGCTAAAGAAGCACAAACAAAATTGCAAGCGGGTGAGTATACAGTTTTAGATAGTATAAAGAAAACAACGAACAGGACACTTCCAGGGCAAGGTTTTGTTGCTGATCTTATGGCGGCTATAAGGCAAGACGGAGCACAACAGAAATTATCCGCAAAGCAAATTCAGAGACAAGTTGATACGGTATATGAAACCTACCTTGATCTTTTTCCAGAGTCCTCCATAGCGCAAAGCTTTAGAAAAGCAAAAGATATACCGGGTATGTCTGAAGACATAATTCGCATCTACGGTGACACAATGGTTAAGTGGGCACGGAAGATGGCAGATATTAAGTACAACGGTAAAATACAAGAAGGCTTTGACCAAGTAAGAGAAGAGGGATCAAAAGTAAATAACGACCCAGATACTCCAAATAAGCTTCGTATTTATGCAGCCGCAAAAAGCATTGCCGACAGAAACGCGCACACTATAAATCCTACTTTTGGTGATTTGGCTAAGACTTCTACTACCGGCAGTTACGTTATGTTTATGTCGGGTAACATATCTTCGGGCGTTGTAAACCTTAGCTCTATTCCTCTTCTTACCTTCCCTATTTTATCGGGTAAGTTTGGTGGACCTAAAGCTACAGTAGCTCTAACTAAAGCAAGCAGAGTTGCTGTAATAGATATACTCAAAACAGAAGGTGTTCCTGGTTGGGCAGATAAGAATTACGAAGGTGGCAGGTATGGCCCCCTATATAAAATACTTGAAGCGCATGGGCAGCTTAGACATACGTTAGCACGAGAAGTACTAGAAGGTGCGCGTCAAACTAGTCAGCAGTACAACGGGTTAGGCGCAAAGATGTTAAATCTTCTTTCCATGCCTATTGAAAGGACAGAGCGATACAACCGCACTACAACAGGTATAACTGCGTTCGACTTAGCATTAGACAGCGGTATGTCCCCCGATGCAGCGGCTGAATACGCCTTGCGTATAGTCAAAGATGTTAACACCTCCGGTATGTCTTCTACTGCACCTAAGTGGATGCAGGGAGATATTGGGCGTGTAATGTGGACGTTCAAAGGTTTTATCTGGCAAAGTTCTTACGTAACAGCAAAAGCTTTTGTAGACTCAATTAAAGGCGCTCCAGACAGAACACGTAGAGAAGCTTTTAGGCAACTCCTTTACACAATGGGTATGAGTTACGGTGTAGCGGGTGCGTTTGGGATGCCGTTCTTTGGTGCTATATCTGTTTTGGTAAACATGATAAACAACTTGATACCCGATGACGAAGAACCGTTTAACTTGCGCCGTGAGATGATGATGGTAATGCCTGAGTCAGTTACTAAAGGACCACTTAACTATTATCTCAACTTAGAAATATCTAACAGAGCTAGTGTTGCTAACGGCATATTGTTTAGGGAAGATCCTTACGAAATAGAAAAGTATGGCTACCTGCAGTCTATGGCACTGCAAACGTTTGGTCCTTTAGGGAATTACGTCCTTGATGCGCCTTATAAGCTAGGACTTATGGCTAACGGTGAATTTGAAAGAGGTGTGGAAGGTTTACTACCAAGCTGGGCACGTAATGGTCTTAAGACTATGCGTTTTGCAAGAGAAGGAGCTAGAACAATAGACGGACGGCCTATAGATGAAGACATAAGCGGTTATAATTTGTTCATGCAAGCACTAGGGTTTTCTCCTGCTAACGTATCTAGTCTGTATGAAACTAGAGCTTTAAGTAAGCAGTACGAAAGCCAAGTCTTAAAGAGGCGTTCAAAGTTGTTGCAGAGGCGATACTTAGGACTAACTACGGGTGACTCTGAGTTGCTTAGTGAAACCACGCGAGACATATATGAGTTTATGGCTCGTTACCCAGAGCTTATGAGTCAAGATACGCTAAACCGTTCAATTAAATCCCGCACTGCTCAAGAGCAAGAGTATGTAGCGGGCATTCGGTTTAACAAAAGTTTCTTCAGTAACTTAACGCCATTGTTTGACAGACTAGAAGACGTTAACTATTACGGGGCACTCTAAACTCTCCATATGCGAATGCCCCGCACTTTGTCCTCTATTGTTATTTTACTAACTACTTTGTAGTTAAGTCGTTTAGTCTCTGCCACCAAAAGTTTTTTAACGTCTTTTGGTTTAAGGCAAGGTATAAAAAAAGATGAACCTTTTTTAAACTTCTTCCAGTTGATCTGGTAATTCACTTTCTCTATCTGCATTTTCTTTTATTTGCTCTACAATGTTAGACATATCAATAAACTCAGGATGCGCTGCGTTGAATATCAAACAGCGTTGTGAAGGTGTAGTTATTGCCATACCTTTAGACATTCGTTTGTTATCAGTCTTTATGTATATACCTTTTGTTTTTAAATCCTCTTTAAAGGATTCGTAGTCTGTCTCGTCTTTGCTTAACTCTGCCCTTAATAGTTTTACTGGGATAAAAAGTAACTGTGTGTCAGGCTCAAGCCTCATAACAAGGTTTCCGTAAGTAGGAGAGTGTTCCGGTGTAAATTCCTTTTGACTACGTTTATCTAGCTTACCATTTACAACAAGTAAGTTTCTTAGATTAGCAGAAATAAAACCGCCTAACACAGATACATAACTGTCTACTGGAGCAATAGTATTCTTCCTTAACTTTTTTATTATCTTGGTCGCAGCAAGATATATACGGTGCATATCAAAATCTATAATACCAAGTATATCTGAAGCAATAACACCTGCTGCTATGTTAGCTGCCACAATCGCTGACCAGTTTCGTTCACGAGATGTTAAACGCAACTCTTTATCAATCTTTTTTTGTATTACACGTACATCACTCTTTACTTTATCTAAATTGGCTATAACGTACTGTATAAATGGTACGATAGCGTGTCCATAGTTAGCGTTAAGTTGATGGTCAAACATCTGCTTGCCTTTTGTTGTAGATATAATGTTAGGGTCAACATAATCAACATGGAACTCTATGATTCGCATGATTTCGCCATCGGGCAAGCTTTTACCCACATATAATTTTTGATAAAAAGAAGAGTTAGAAGTACTTAAAGTTATATTACGCCACGTAGTATCGTTTTTTCGGTTAGCGTTAGCGGTGTGTGTGCCTTTGTCTTTTCCTTTTCCTTGCGATACTTCATAAGCAAAGTCACTGACTTGTTTTGAATCCATGTTACTAAGTTCGTCTACAGTGTTTATTACGTTGTTTAATATACCTAGTTTGTTTACTCGTGCCACTGCTGTGTCTTTAGGGTTACCCAACAACGCTTCAGGTTCGCCGTATATGCTGTTTGCCATGCGTAGTACTGTAGTCTTACCTGTACCAGCGTTCTTATGCACCAGGTTTATGATTGCTCCTTTTTGACCAGTAAGTTCTAGGAGTGGAGAACCAAATCCTGACAGTGCAGCAAACGCCTGAATTTCTAAACCTTTTGCATTGTATAAGTTAAATACTTCTTTCCATTTATCAAAAGTACCACGCGGTTCAAAGTAAGGTGTGTATGTTCTGGTTATTTTAGAAGCCGGTGTGTGGTAAACCCCGTCCACAGTTATCTCCCTTTCTCCGACAATAAACTTACTATGGTTATCGGCCCATCCAAATTGAGTTCTCATTATGTCTGCTTTCCTTTTTGTCTGTAGTATTTGAATAGTCCTAGTAACATACTCCGCTAAAAGATTAGCGTTAGCACTACCAGTAACTACGCCGTAGTGAGCAAGGGTTCTAAGTAGTAAGCGTTTTTCTAAACTCTCGTTAGGTACAGTAAACTCAATAACCCCATCGTGCGGAGAATGAAATTTAAAAACAGATACAAACCCTTCTTCTGAGTCCCACATTTGCTTCTTTATATATAGGTCGTGTTCGTATACAAGCTTAGGATCTTCACCCTGCATCTTGTACACACCCCCTTTCTCGCCCCTAAAGTAAGGCTCAAACTTATTAATGGGGCTTGTGCGATCTTTCTTTACAACCTGCCCCAAGTTGTACGGCCCTTTTATTTCTTTACTTTTTTTGTGGACGCAACCGTCACAACCTTTAGGGTTGTTTCTTTCAAACTCTTCGCAGGAATGTGCTCCTTTTATACCTATAATCTTTCTTTCTACGGCGTGAAAACTGTAGTCAGGATGGCCTTGAGATATGGTATGTATAGCTTTGCTACCGTCTTGGCAGAACTTAGCTACAGAAAGAGCGTTAAACCACCGAGGTTCAGACAGAGTTGCACGGTTCATAAGACTGTCTTTTAATTGTAAACAAGGGTCTTGCCTACTAATTATTTTAGAAAATTTATAGTCTTGATTTTGTGCAAGTAGTTTTTGCAATGGGTCTAAAGCAGTTTGAACGCTTTGTTTTTTTACCACCGCGTCTGAGTCTACGTTTAATAATTCACGTATGGTGTCAGGTGCGTGGCGTTCGGGTGCTACATTAATTACTTTTACTAACTTAGGTGTAGCTTTCTTTTGATTGTATGTGCCTGGCACTCGTAATATACGAGCAGGGTCAAACACATTTGGGTCGGCATAAAATTTTTGAGTGACGCATATTTCCTTTAGCCGTTGAGCTATGGGTATCCATTTTTCTGTAGGCACTTCTTCGGTAAAAGCCCAGTAGACATGTAAACCATATCCTGAATTCACTATCGTAGGTTC
>Ga0209337_1002203_pt1 | contig 14324 bp, 18 predicted proteins | sample LinPmetageLP53_FD_184044 | JGI IMG/M metagenome (GOLD analysis project Ga0209337, IMG submission 184044) | Marine viral communities from the Pacific Ocean - LP-53 (SPAdes) (version 2) | ecosystem: Environmental > Aquatic > Marine > Oceanic | place: Pacific Ocean | collected 2010-02-08
AACTAATATACTAAAATATGCAACTAATTGCAAGTATTTGCATACATTTATACAACTTATTTTAGGTAAAAAAAAGGGCCTTTTTGAGGCCCTTTGTTTGAAATACTTGAGTAATAAACGGTATTTCTAATCGTTCATTTATGCGCCTTGTGAGCCGTAGACTCCTCTCCAATCGGAGAAACCAAAACTATATCTTTCACGTGCTTTGTAACGAATGTTTCCAGTACCGAAATCTGGTTCCATGGAAGTTTCCATGCCAGTTCTTTGGAACATTTTAAGGCCATCGCCTTGTGCTGTTACAGAAGTCAAGATGAAGAAAGCATCTGGATCTGTCAAATAATGATTAACAGAATAACCACCAGGTAAAACACCTGTGTTAGCTATTGCATTAACATCATTGTCAGCTGTGCCAGATCTTAACTGAGAATTAAGAATTCTGTCAGCAACAAAAACAAGTTCACTAGGAACAATAAGTTTGTCAGCTTGAACAGAAACAATTAATCCTTTGTCATCTGTGAAATTAGATATGTCAATTAAAGCATCTTCTAATGAAGTTTCATTAAGATCAGCCATTGATGTTGCTCTGTTTGCAGCTGAACCACCACCACCAAGGGGATGATCTGTTGCAATTAGAGATTTTCCGTCTCCTCCAGTAAAGCTACTTGAGAAAGCGTTATTTAAAACATCTGCGCCTTTGACTTCTTTCGAATTAGCCATAGATCTTGCAAGTGCTTTAACATATCTTTTACCTAAAGAATCATAGAGGTTGTCTTCAACAGCTTCTTCAGTTAAAGCAAACGCTAATGCCACTGTATCGTGGGTATAACGTGCGCTGTAACTTTCGTTAGCGTTGTCAAAAACTACGCTTTGACCTTCAGTTTTAGTTGGTGCAGAACCAAATCCAGTAATCAGGACTTCTTCTTCAAACGCTCTTGATGAGTCTTCAATAGAGAAGATTTCTTCATATTCGCGATTGTATTCGTCATAAGAAAGTCCGAATAAGGAATTTAATCCAGGTTCTAACTCTTTAGCGAGTTGAGCTCTTGATATTGCCATTATTATCTACCTTATGCTAGACCAGCACCTTTTTGTCCCATAATGTGGTTTTGAATCACACATAGTACATTGGTGTTGGCGGATGCTACATCCGAGTTATTAGGATCCTGGGAAATATCTAATGCTTTTAGAGGTAATGTTGCGGTAGTGTTACCGGTCGTTACGTCTAATTCCATATTAGATACTCCAGACTTAGTGTCGCCTACAGGTGAAGCATCCACAATGTCAAAGTTACCAAACAGGTCTGCTACCGGGAAGGTATCATCTGCTTGGACTTCAAACACTACGTTTGGATCATCCACGATAAAGGCTATTATATCCGAGGCAGTAATACTACCAGGATATGTGTTTTTAAATACTTGTTCGCCTGTGGTTGGATCAGTGTATTGAACACCGTTAAACACTCCGACAATCGGAACGGTCCCAGTTGCAACGTGACGGCCTAAAACCCCAGCTGTTAGCTGAGTAACCAAATCACCTTGAAAAAGAGGTGTTGTAACTCCACTCGCTACTCTGTATCGGCTTTGACCGCCAGAATAGGGAGCTCCACCCATCATACGAACAGGCTTACATCCAAATGCGCTATTTTTATTAGCCATTTAAAATTCTCCTATTAATGATTGTTACTTTTTCCCAAAAGTAACATTAGATTCTCTTTTTGAATCGTACTTGACATATCTACCATCGCGCTTAGATTCATTAAACACATTATTGTCTAACGCATCTTTAGCTTGTTGGCTTTTCCCTGCGTAATATTGATTACGCTCTTGGACTGTTTCAAGTGGCATTTTCGCCAAGAGTAATCCTTCGTTATATACTATGCCAGCATGTCTACCAGAATCGTGTGTAGGTAATGCAAATTCTTGTGGTAAATCAGTGCCTCTTACGAGTTCCCAACCTTCCCTTAATCTTCTGCTTACGTTACTTCTGTCTTCCTGTCCCAACATAGATTCCCTTATCCAACGATATTGGTATCCATCTGGTGCAGGAGGTGTTTCTAGTTTTCTTACCGGCCTCCATGGTTGTCTACGAGCTTCTTTAGCGTGAGTCTCGGATTCACGGGATTGTCTGGTTGGTTCTTGCTCTATTTCATTAGTCATTATTTTGCCTCTCGTTGTGAAATTTTTTGTTTCTCTTTAGCAACAGATTTTAACCACACGTCCTCTGACATATTATGCGGCTTCAAACCTTTAAGACGTTCGACTTCTGATTTAGAAAAAGTCACTCCGTTCTTTTTGCCTTGTGTTTTTTGTCGACTTCCAACGGAAGCAGGAGCAACTCTTTGCACAGCGGGTTTAGCTCCTTCTTTAGCGACATTTTGCCCAGACTGTAAGTCTGGATAAACTTTGTAAACTCTAGTGTTCAGCTCATCATAATATTCATCTGAGTCAGCGTCAAAACCTTCGTTTATTAAATTGTAATGGGTAAAATATGCAAACTGTGTAGCCTGGGTATTAGTAGCATCGCTATTGTCACCATACCATTGGTTTTGTTCATGCCAGCTCTCAGCTTCTTTGGTTGCTTTTACTTCTTGTTGTTGTTGTGGTTCCTGATAGTATTGTTGTGGTTGCACAGGCTGTGGATTAGCAAAAGCTTGTTCGCTTTGTGCTTTAGCCATTCTGACTTTTTCTTTTTGAATACTTAAATCACTTTTTAATGTATCAGCTTTTGACATTAGATCAGCGTCATTAGACTCTACAGCTTTTTTATACAAGTCATTTGCTTGCATTTCTTTTGCAGTTATTGCTTCTTCTTCTTTTTGGATTAAAGCATGCCTTGTTTGCATCCTTTCTTGCCCATAAGCAATATTTTCAGCTTCTCTTTGCGCTAACATTTGTTCTAATCTAGCGGCCTTTTCTTCTGCTGCTCTATGTCTTTCGTTTAGTTTATTAATCCGTTTTGAAACGGACTTTGTGTAATTATCTAACTCGTCTTCTGGAGAAGCCTCAACTATATCCTGTTCTACTACCTGTACCTCAACCTCTTCAACTTCTGGTTGAATTACTTGTGTATTTTCTTGTTCATTCATATTTATAAACTCGCTATGTCATCGGGATCGAGTATGGTGGCTATAACTTCATCATCATTAATGATTCTGACCTCTGCACCGTCCTCCAATTTAAACCTAGAGCCAGAGTAACGCCCTATTAAAACCCATTGTTTTTCTTCACACCAGGGGGTTTCTCCATACCTTGACTCATTGTTATAGCATAGTGGTCCTTTTTTTACCACATAAGCAACAACTGTAGCCAAAGCCTCACGATCGGTAGTTTGTTTTGTAAGAAGGATACCGCCCTCTGTTTTTGCCTTACCAGCGTAGGGTAGAACTAACATACGCCAACCGGTTGGTTGTGGCATACGATCTAAAACTGTCTTGTCTAATAGAGAAGGATCTAAAACCCTGGACTCTTCTTTTATGTAAGCATCTGCAACTATGTCATTTGTAGATTTTAATTCTGCCATTTATTTTTCCTGATAAAAGTCTTTTAATTCGTTTAACACGTAGTATAAAGCAGAAAGCTCACCTTGCAAATATTTATAATGTTCTATATCTTTTAGCGAACCGGACATTAAAGTTTCTGCTATTTGTTCTTCTCTATCTTTAACCTTACGTTTAATAAAGTCTAGTAAACTTACGTCATCCATTATTTTTTAGCCGGTCTGCCTCTTTTTTTGGCAGGAGCTTTTTTCTTGACAACAGTTTTTTTCTTAACAGGTGCTTTTTTTGTTACAACTTCTATTACTGGTTCCGGGACTACAACTTCTTTGGTAGTGGTTGAACCAGATATTTTTGCTAATTTTTTTGCAATTCTTTGGTCACTTTTTGCTTGTTTATCTATCGCAGCTTGTTCCATATCTGCAAAATGTTTAGCTTCAGCAATTCTATCTAAGTTTTTTTGTTCTCTAAGTTTTGCTATATATTCTTGTCTTGTGTCCATACTAGTTCCTCGTTTTTGTTTCTAATTCTAATAGTTTTAGATCTGCATTTTGTTTTAAACGATCTATTGCTACATTAAGCTTATCATCTGCTATATCTTTTTGCACATTTATGCGTTGTCCTTGTAATTGCGCTTCTTGCATTTTTTCTTGCGATCTTTGATTTTGCTTTTGCATAAATTGCTGTGACTCTATATCCATTTCTTTATCTTTTAGATCTAATTCTGCTTTTCTAATTTCAACAAGAGGATCTCCGCCATCGCCTTGACCTATAGACTGTAAAAACTCATTAGTGAGTTGAGCCATAATTGGTGAGCTAACTTGGTCTTTAATAAGTGCAATTTGTTGTTGCATTTGTTGTGCTTGTTCTGGTGCTACCTGTTGCATCTGCTCTTGCATTTGCTGTATTTGTGCTTGCGCTTCTTCTGGCATTTGTTGTGCTGACATTTGTGCAGATAAAAACTGTAGGTGTTGCATGCAATGGCTAACAATTACAGATTGTATTTGCGGATTATCTTGCACAATTTTAGTTAAGAATAAACTCTTATGAGTATCCAAATGAGCTTGATGATTCTGTCCTTCAAAGGCTTGTGCTGGTTTGCCCATCAATAAACTTGCATTTTCTGTTCCTGCATCTACTGGCTTAGGAGTATTGTCAGCTGGTGGCTTTATTAAGGCTTCTACATTATCCACACCTAAAGCTGCATACATTCTTTTGTAAGCTTCGTATATACCAGTAGGACCATGTATTTCTGGATTAGATTGAACCATTTGTAGTAGTTCTTGCGCTAAAGTTATTCTTTGGCTTTGTGAAAATATATTAGGATCTGAAACAGGTACTACATCTACGCGGCCATCAAAATCAGCTTGCTTGATTTCATTAGGTCCAGAACCAGTAGCAAATTCATAAGCAGGTGGTAAATACTCACCAAAAACTTTTGCTAATAATTTAAACTCTAATCTTTGTGCGTAATGTAATCTTTTGTGTATTGCACTCATTACTTTGGTGCCACGTTCTAACAAAGCAACTGTAGTACCTACAGGCATAGCTGCATTACTATCACCAACATTCATATCAGCAATAGCTGCAAATCTTTTACCAGAGTCAACTAGCAGGCCAAGAAGTTGCATTAATACATTACTAGGTTCTTTAATTGGAAGAGGTATAAGATTTTCACGCAGAGATCCACCAGTTGTGTCAATATCTCTAAATTCACCTGGTTGTAATGGCTCATCCTCATCACGTATTCTCATGCCTCTAGCTTTAAAACCAGCAGGTAAATTAGCTAATGTACCAGCATCTATAAGCTGTCTCAATATAGATGTAGAAGCTTTAGATAAACCACCGATCATGTGTGATAAACCTAGTCCATAAAAGCCGAGTCCCGGTAAAAACTTGTACTGTATAAAATAATTTATTTTGTTCTTTAGAGGATCTGCTTCTAAATAATTTCTTCTGATTGATAATATAGTTTCTGACTCTTCGTCAATAGTGACAATGTAAGGTAACTTAAGTCCTGTTGCATTGCCCTCTTGGTCTATATCTTCAAAGCCTTCAAGATCTAAAACTGTGTGTACTTCATAAATAGTTCTGTTTCTGTCTTCTTTATAGCTTGGCTCAATACCTTGAATTTCGTTTATTTGTTTGTTTATTTCTGATTCGTCTTCACCATAAGTATCTTCTGGTATATCTACGTTTGCATAAAAACCAGTGACTTGTTGTTTCTTTACTTCGTTATAAGACATGCTTATTGCATGTGTAACCCTTTCAGCTGAAGATAAATCAGAAGCTTCGTAAGGTACTATAAGATCTTCAGGTGTTATAAACTTTGATACAGCCTTATTAGTTACAAAATCAAAGTAAACTTTTTTAAATGCAGATCCTGCTAGTGGTAAATAGAACAACAACATATCTAGCTCTGGATCATACTCTTCCATTACATTCATAATGTAGTAGTTCATAAATTCTTGTATTCTGTCAGCTTGGCTTTCGGTTTCTACCGTTCTAGCTCCAATAACCTGTGTTTTGACTGGACCTTTGGCTGGTAGCATTTCTTTATATGCTTGTGCTTGGAATTGGGTAACTGCTTCTGCTAAAATTGGATGTATAACTCCAGAGGATCCTTCAAATGGTTGTGATCTTGATTCATCAAACTTCATACCTAAATATTTAAGGCCATCGGTATAAGTTTTTTCCCATTCGCTTCTGGACTGCTTGTCGCTTTCAACTGAGCTTACAAGATCACCTGCTAGTTGTTCTAAAATAGATATATCTACAAAATCAACCAAATTACTATCAAAATCCATAGGAGGCATTGGATCTTCCATAATTTCGTCATCTAAAAGTACGCCCTCCTCGTTGACTAAAATCTGTGCAGCATTTTCTATTTCTTCTGTTCTGCTTGGTTCTGTCATTACTTCAACAGCGGAGCTGTTGTCTATAATGTCCGGGTTTGTTTCAGTTCCTAATCTTCTTTCTATAGCCATAATATTTAGTGTATCACTCTTGGTCTTTTTTCGTCACCTGTTAAAATTAAATCAACTAATTCTCCATTCAATGATAATCCTTGGCTTTCAGCTATTAGTTGTGCTTGTTGCCAAGTTTCAGCATGTATATCTGGACCTTCATATTCTTCTTCATCCCAAGTAAACCTGGTTATAAATATCTTTTTTAAAGTCATTAGTAATACACCACTCTGTTTTTTTTCATAAGGTGTGCTTGTTCCTGGTAATCTTCTTTCAAGGATACAAAACCACCCTGTCTAAATCGCATTAAAGCCATTGTAGCACTATCGCAAAAGTCGTCATAGTCGCCATAAGGAAAGGAAGCCATCTCCTCTATAACCTCATCTGCAAAATCATCTTCTGGTGCCCAAACCATGCCAGATTCAAATATAGGCGCGACACTATTCATTCTAGCTACCTTATCTTGGCCTCTGCTCGGTGAGTATGCTGTTACTGGTATGCCCATTCTTCTTAATTCTTGTGTTAGCGGTGTACCAGATGCTTTTGCTTCAATCAACACACAATCTGGATCCCAATATTTATATTCATCAAATGCTATCTTTTTTAACTCTGGAAAGTCAACCCTAAATCGCTTTGCATCTAGTAAAATAATTGCATTGGTATCTTCGTTACCAGTTTCAAATATTGCCCAGGTAGTTATTGCTGAGTAGTCAGCTGTGTCTTTTTTAGAAAAGGCTGTATCGTAACTTTGTATTATATAACTGTGTTCCGGGACATCTTCATGCTCCCAACGGTTCCACCACTCTCTTTTTACTATAGAACCAGCCTCAGCAGTTGGGTTTTGCATCCACTGGCTGTTCCATTTTGCAACAGGTAGCGAAGCTTTAACTGAAAGCAGTTCTTCTTTTTTCCAAAACTCTGGCCATAAAGGTTTATCAGTTTTTGGCATAATTGCAGGAAACTCTACAACTTCCCATTGGTCTGCATTTTCATCACCTTGTTTTTTTAACACTTTACCGACAAGATCTTTTACACTCCAACGCGTCATAACGATAACTATAATTCCACCAGGCTGTAAACGCTGTCTAGGTCCAGAGGTGTACCATTCATAAGCTGATTCTAAGGACTTTGGTGAAAGTGCGTCCTGTTCCGAATGTGGATCATCAATAATTAATAAATCTGCACCACGACCTGTAATAGCACCACCAACACCAGCGTAGAAACTTTCACCTTCTTGGTTAGTAGTCCATCTACCAGCAGATTTATTGTCTGCTTGCAGTTTTAAGTCCGGGAAGATATGTGAATACTCATCGCTGTCAATTATGTTTCTAACTTTTCTACCGAATCGTACTGCTAGTTCGGCTGTATGGGTAGTCTGTATAATTTTTAAATCACCTCTTCTGCCCATCATCCAAGCAGGAAAGTATGTTGATGCAAATTCAGATTTTGAGTGCCTGGGTGGTAAACAAACTATAAGACGTTTTAATTTACCTTCAGCAATCCTGTTAAATTTCTCACCTATAATCTTATGGTGTCTACCTTCTATGAACTCTGGCCATAAGTGTTTTACAAAATTAATAAAATCATTTTGACAAACATCTTGTTTATCTATTTGGTCGTATCTGTGCAATAAAGCAAGAGCTTCTTGTTTATCTTGCTCAGAAAGTATATCAAAATCTTTTATTGAAACTTTACTCATATTTTCCTAGTAAAGACGGGTAGAGCAGCTAGGTAGTGACATAGTAACCACTCTAACCCTAAGCGTAAAACGCCTAGCGTCAGTATATATCAAAACCTAAACTTGGTGCCATTCTTTGCCTTGGAATAACAATGCTTCAGCTTCTCGTCTTCTAATTAATCCCTCTTTTACGACTCCAGAGGCTTTATTCCAGCGTTTAATTTGCGCTGGCACATCCTCATAATCACCTTGGTTCAGAACTTTTAACATAGTAGAAGAATTAAGGTTTGATGGGCCTAAATTGTAGGTCCAGCTTACAAGAGCATCAAATTGGTGCTGACTTAAAGGCATTTCTACTGCTTTGTGCACATGATCTTCATATTCTACAATTTCTTCTTCAAGCCATTTATCTGCTTGTTCTTGCGTACAAGTATCACCCATTTTTACATCTTTAGTTCTTCCCCAGGCTATTGTAGGTACATTTGCCGCGCACTTGTATGCTTCTAATTCACAACCTTCAAACTTTTTAATTAAATTTAAACCTTCTTTTGATATAGACATTTTAATAATCTCCCCATATTTTTTCTTTTTTTCCGCCATGGTATTCGACCGCATGACCTTCTTTAATAAGCATTTGACAAATATCTTCACCGTTTTCATCGTATGGTATACCCAAGATTCTGCCATATTTGCCTTTTCCAAGTGATTTTACTTTGAATTTGCCTACACATAACTCTTTTAACCTTTCTTTTGCAGCTAAACCTAGCTTTTTTTCTGCTAAGTCTCTTGTGCGGCTCTCTGGAGTATCAATTCCTGAAAGACGTACTCTTTGTTTATTTAATTTAACGTCAAAACCAAGATCTATGATGCAATCAAAGGTATCTCCGTCTATAACTCTATCTAGTTCGCAATTATATACAAACGCGTCTGGTGCTTTACTCATTTTTATCCTCTGTTATTGTTACTTTTCTATAATACACGACAACTTCTTTAAGTTCGTTAATATACCTTTTTAATTCTTGCATGTTATAAGCCATAAGCTCGTAGTCTGGTATGGACATGGCTACAAAAACTAATTGGCCTTGATCTTTTTCTACCCTAGCTAAAAAGTCATCTATATTTTTGTCAGATACTACATACCAATAAGGATCTTTAAGATCTATCTCTTTGGGCATTATCGGCTGCACTATATTTCTTTCTATAGGCTTGCTTATAATTTCTACTTGTTTAGTTGGAATCAGACTGCAACTGGACGCCATTATCAAGGCTGTCAATATTACGGCTGTCTTCTTCAATGCTATCAAATACATCTTTTGTTCCTTTGTTTACCCTAGGTTCTATTAGACCGGGTTTAGCTGCTGCTAATTTAGTTAAGTTGTGACGTTTAAAGATGTCAAGGTACCTTGTCATTTCTTGCTGAATCTCTTGGTTACGTCCTTGTAGTTCTAATAAACTACTAGCTTGTAGCGCAAAGTCTTTTTGTATGGTAGCTATAGTTTCTTTTTGTGTTTCTACAGCACCTTCTAGGAGTGCATTGTTTGTGCTCAATATTTTGTTTTGCGTGTATAAATAATAAGAGCTCAAACCAAAAACAACTACAAGTGCTAATAAAAACTGTTGCATTAGCAATCCTCTATAATATAGTTAAGACCTGCGGAGCTTTGATATTCTATAATCTTGCCGTTTACGTCTCTAAATTTTAAATGTTTTTCTTTTTGCACAATAATTTTTTTTGTTATAAAAGATCTGTCATCTGCGTCACCATATTCTTTATTAAACGATACAGTTATTTTATATCGCTGCCTAAATTTACTTAAAACCCATTCTACTAACTTTTTCCACATTCTATACAGTCCAAATTGGTAAAGAATTTTTCTTACCTTTAACCTTAATTGGTTTCAATGACTTTAACACAAGTTTGCAGTTTTTTGCAGTTTCTTGCCCAATTAAAATATCTACACCAACCTCTTTGGTAGCAGACTCTAATCTTGCAGCTGTGTTTACAGGATCTCCAATAGCAGAATAATCAAAACGAGTTGAGCTGCCCATGTTACCTATCACTGCAAATCCGGACTGAGTTCCAACCCCCACCTGGACTGGAGTAGATAAAGTTTTATTAAGCTCTGTAATACCTGCTTGTATATCTATTGCAGCCTGGACTGCTTTGGTTTCGTGATCTTCAAGATCTAAAGGAGCTCCGAATATAAACATACCTGCGTCCCCAATAAATTTATCTGTCATACCGCCTAATTTTTGCACAACATCTACTTGCACTGTTAAAGTCTTGTTCATAATATCGGTGACTTCTTCTGGCGATAATTTTTCACTTAGAGCAGTAAAACCACGTAGATCTGTAAATAAAAACGTGCAGTATCTTTTTTCTCCGCCAAGTTTTAGTAACTCTGGATTGTCTTGGAGTTGTTTAACTTGCCTAGGATCTAAATAGTGCTCAAATTGTTTTTTTATCTGTTGTCTTAACTTGTATTGTTCTCTAAACCTTAAGTAAAAAGCTGTGGATCCAGTAATAAATTGTGATATTAAGGTCCAGGTAGCGTCTAACAAGATTCCATTGTGGATAAGTGTGTATCCTGCATAAGCTGTAGATAACATTATTGCTAAAGCTATGCTTATACCCCATGTAATACCAAAAGCGTGCAATACAACCCATATTAAGCTTACTGAGACTAAAAAAAGTAGTATTTCAGCAGCTAGGCTCCAATCTGGTATATAAGGCGAGTCTTGTATTAAGATTGACTCAGATAATGCTGCTTGGATCTTGTGCGGTTCCATAAGGCCATTGGGTGTTGCAACCTGCGGCATAATTCCATTTGCAGTAACACCAATAAACACAAATTTGCCTGCAACATCCATTTCTTGGAGATCTGTTTGTGGTGTATCTACCCAAGAGATCCATTTGCGGCCAAGACTATCAGTTTTAACAGGTGGTATTCCTCTTACTGATATTTCTTGCACACCATTATCATTTGTAGTGATGATGTAAGACCGAGAGCCTGTTAATACTTTAAGTACCTCGGTACCAAAAGCAGAAACCCAACCATCCGGGGTTCTAAGTAAAAGTGGTATTCTTCTTACCAAATTATCTATATCAACGGGTGCTGTAGCTATACCTTCTAATGATTTATCTTGAAGTATGCTGATATTTTCTACTACACCCTGGGTAAGAATACCACCAATATCATCGCCCTTAATAATTGTGCCAGTAGTTTTTGGATATATACCGTTTGGACTTTCGAAGGTAGCTAATATTGTTGGGCCTAACTCTAAAGAGCTTGCAAAATATTCATCACCACCCATTCTATCTGGTTGCGGAAAGCTTATAACCCAGCCTACACCCAAAGCGCCAGCTTCAAGTATATCTAAGTTTATTTCACCCAGCCTTTTACGTGGTATTGGCCAACCACCCTCAGCTGCTACGTTTTCTTCGGTAATATTTAAAATAGTAAAGTTACCGCTCGGTTCTTGTTGTTTTACTAAAGCATCAAAAGTTTTAAGTTTTACTATTTCTGTTGGCGTGCTTTGAAATACTAAAGGTAAGCTTAGTATTATAAGCAGAGGTAATAATAGCTTATTCACTTTGCGTTATAGTTATATTAGAGTCGCCACCACCGTTAATTTTGACAACATTAGATACACCGTCTTGAATAATAATAAGGGTATAAGATCCATTAGCATTTAGATCTAGTCTTACTGAATCGTTTACTTTTCTTCTTAAACTGATTACATCTCCTGCAACCAGTGTAGTTATTTGTGTATCGGTATCTTGACCTATTCTAGTACCTGTTAAGTTAATACCGCCTGCGTCTGCTAACACATCCTCGTCTTCTCCTATAGCTAATGAATCTAAAACATTAAGCAAATCTTCTAAAAAATTGGTATCCAGGTAGTTAATATCAAGCTCAGTAAATTCAAGCGAATCGTCCTGTAAAAAGTCATCGTCCAGATAGTCTATATCTAAGTCATTGAAATCTAAAATATTAGCTTTAGCGTTTTGTGATACTTCTTCGGTCAGCGTTATTTCTTCTTTGGGTGGTGTAACAATAAGCATGTTATCTATAATGTCTAAAGTAAGGTCTAGTATGACTGGCTTGCTTGGTGCTGACTCAAACACAGATACAGTTGTTGCCTGGAATGGTTTATTGAGTATGACACTTCCCATAGCAGTGACTACTTCTATTTCACCACTAGATAAACCTAAAGCATCTGGCAGTAAAATAATAAGCGATCTGCCTAATTCATCTATTGTGGCCGTAAAATCCGTGCCGCGAATTGCGATGTTAGCTGTAGGAGTTTTTAGTGATATGTTTTGTTTATCAATTCTACCTAGATTACCTGTGATAAACCTAGCGGTGCCAAGACCAAAGGTGAGAGCCATCTTTGCTTTGCTTGGATCCGGATCATAAATATATTCATCTATAGTTAGTTGTGAGTGCTCAGTAAGTCTGACTGTACTATCATCAAGAAATGTAATAGCCATACGACCATTGTTTGTAATGGCTTCATCATTACTTTGGATTGCAAATTTTAAGGTAGCGTCTAGTGGCTCGTCTCTTACAATTTGTGCTTGGCCATTAAGTTCGGATATATCGCCTATATCAACAGCTTGTGCTTGTACCTTGGTCGTTTTGAATAATACAAACAGTAGAAGCAGCATTACCCCCGACTGATATAACCTTAAGCCAATCGTTGTCTTGTGTTGAGAGCTGTTGAATATTAAAATTTCTCTGTCCTCCAGTATGATCTAAATAAAAGTAACCACCTGCTGAGGCTGTAACACCAGTACCTGTATAGGTTAGTGTATTATCAGATCCATCTATATCTAAATACTGGGTTGCTCCATCAATGTTAATATTGGAGGTTATTGTGTTATTAGATCCCTGGATTATCCAGTCTAAATCTAAGGTGGCTGCTAATGCAGTAGTACCTTGGTTTAATGTAAAAGTATTGCTTGATCCGGTAACAGCTATGTTTTGGTTAGAATTGTCAGCACCAAAAGTATTAGAAGGATCAACTTGAATAGTAAATGTATTTGTATTACCAGTAAAATTGTATAAAGCAGTGAAGTTATCTGCCCATATATCACCAAGAAACTTATTAGTATTACCAATCATGTTAATGTCTATGGTCATGGTTGTACCATCAATATCAAAAGCTGTAAGGCTTCCTGCTGCTGAGTTAAGTCCACCAATGATGTTAGAGATACCTAGTTGTTCTATATCTAAGTTCAGCGTAGTACCGCTTTGGTCAAGGTATATTTCGTTATCTGCTGCAAATATTACTGATTGAAACGGCAATAAAGCGAAACATAAAAATACATACAAATATTTCATCATAAAATTATTCTACTCCTGTCAAGGGTTTTTGTCTAATCCAATACTTTTTCTCATAACCTTGCTCAATTATTTCTAGTACACCACCTTCTATGGCCTTCATTAAAGCTATGGTTGCAGACTCGTTTCTAGCGTTGCCAAGCTCTATCTCCACTAGCTGCGTATTAGCCTCAATAAACCTAAAAACATCTTCTGACTTACCATAACTAAATATAGTTTTTTGGCTTAATACTTCTATAAGGACCTCACCTGTAGCGACACTTACTAGACGCAAGCTTACAGTTATATTATCTTCTCTATATTGAACGCTATTGCCGATTCCAAGGTAACGAGCGCCTATACCTCCAGATTCTAAATTTGCTTCGTAAGATATTACAGCACCTTCCATTAGTATGCCCGCGAATAAAAGTGGTGCTAGTTTCTTTTTCTTTTCTTCATCTGTAGCAAACTGTTCTCTGGCAGATCTTATTAGCTGGCGTTCTTTGGTAAGGTTATCTAGGCCTTTTCTTTCGACAACACGAAAAAATTGTCCATTTCCTGCATGTTTTAAAGCTCTTATTAGCAATGTATCTGGTGATTGGGTTATAGCTGTGGAGAATAAAGCAAACTCACTGTTGCTTTTTCTTTGCCCGGTCTGGTCGGTAAAAGCTGTTGGATATACTGCTACTACTGGACTTACTGTAGGTGTTTCTACATCACGCAAATATTGCGACTGTAAATCATCTATTTGTACTACATCATGTGCTTTAAATCTTTGCTCGTATGTATCAGCATACTGGTCAAAGATAGAGCAACTAGAAAGTGAAGCTACCAATAGGAATTGTAATAACCGTGACTGT
>Ga0209337_1002205_pt1 | contig 14304 bp, 15 predicted proteins | sample LinPmetageLP53_FD_184044 | JGI IMG/M metagenome (GOLD analysis project Ga0209337, IMG submission 184044) | Marine viral communities from the Pacific Ocean - LP-53 (SPAdes) (version 2) | ecosystem: Environmental > Aquatic > Marine > Oceanic | place: Pacific Ocean | collected 2010-02-08
CACCTTGTGTAGCACCCACCGAATCTTCCTCGATGCAAAAATCCTCATGACCGAACTGGCCAACATTGGGCCGAATGGCGACTGCAAATGGTGTGATAGACTCGGACATAACTGCGACTCGTGCGGTGATGGATGGGGTATGACTCCTTGCGAACATTGTTGGGGCGTTCATGGTGCTGACATAACTCCCGAATGGACTGCACGGGTTGAAAGCTCGGGCTGCGATTGCAACTCATGGGGTGCTTGAACTTGGACGACATTCCCTTTGCTCAAATGCGCCGACTCCCAACCCCCGATGAAATCCGTTCTTACGAACCCATTCACGAAAAGGTGATTGCGGGTAATGCTTGTGTCATCTCGTGCCTCTATTGCGGTGGCGACATTGACGCACAACCCGTTGTCTTGCGTGATGACGAACATGAAATCATCGGCATTACCTTCTTGGTTTCATGTCGCATCTGCACATTCACGATGTCCGAAAGTCTGGGCGGCATCTACTTGGGCGCATCCCAATAAGTAGGAACACACACACACGAGTGGGGACTGGCCCCCCCACTCCTATGCTTTTGTCTCAGTCATCATGCCGTAGGCAAGTCCGCAGAACATTTCGTCCCTTAGAGAATACTGTGCGAGTTTCGAGGAAAGATTTCGCTGTTAAGCAATAAAATGACTTACAACTCGCCATTCTTATGAAACATAGCACATCTCCCGTCAATCGGTGGGTATATAACCGATGGCGTGTATGTCTTAATAGACCCGAAAGGGCGGGAAACAAACAAACAAACGAGGTATGAAAAATGAATTGGAAATATGATATGGAAATGAGAAAATTGGAAACACACGGGTTGGTATCGCTATGGCGGTATGATTCGGCGGGTGTAGAAGGTATGGGGTTGTTGGCTATCCTACAACCTACGGGTTGCCCCGAATTGCCTTTGGCGAGCTTTGGAATGAATGTAGTGTGGGAAACGCAAACATGGGTATGGGCATTTGATTGCACCGCCGATGAAATGGTAAGTTGGGACGGAAAACACGGGTCGCTAATCCGTTGGATTAACACCCCCGATGAAAGCAAGCAAATGGTCGGCACAGGAGCCAACCACCCCGAAAACATCTACAACGAAAACCCACGAACGATTGGACGATGGAAGTTGTCGTGGAATGTAGTAGACATTAAAAGCATTGAGATGAAATGCCGAAAGTGTCTATGTTTGGTTGAACAAAGTGAATTGGTGCTATTTGAGTCGGCATCACCGTGCGACCCTATCGCACTTTGCATCCCGTGTTTCACACGGAATGAGCCGCATACACCACTACCCCGAAACCGATACCCAAAGAGTCATTACCCACGCCGTTGAGTTGATTCTATGAATACAACCTACATCTTTGAATCGGTGGGATTTAGCCCACACCAAGTTGCGTTACCCCCAATCCCCTTTTTTTAACTTATCTAAAACAGCAAGAAGTTGTCATAGCAAAACAACTTCTGCTCTAAGAAAATACTGCACGACTTCTACAAGAAGTTTTCGCTGTAATCCTGGGGCGTAAGAAAAAACTCGTCTTGCTGCACGATTACCCACAGAAGTTTTCGTTGTATGGTGCGGGTTATAATCTGCCGTGCCGCCGTTATGCCCGCCGACAAAAATAAAAAAAGGGGGCGACCCCGTAGGGCCACCCAAAGAACGGTGGGGGGGACTTTCACCGCCCCCCCATCGGTGTTGTTGGGCCTTTCACCCGTTCGGATTACCCCTAATCAAAGTAGGTCATCTACACCCATTGCGTCGGTCAATGCCTTTTGTGCGTCTATCAATGCCTTTTGTGCCTTTTGCACCTTTAGGGCGTGTGCCTTTCGTTGTGCGGGGGTCATAGCCATTCGCTTTGTAGCGACGGCGGTTTCCTTTAGGTCGGACACGACTTTCATTTCATTTGTTCCGTCAAAATCATTTGTTTCGCAAATGGAATCCCATAGGGTAGCCATTGTCAAAAACAACCCCGAAAGGGTGTTCCATTGTTTTGCCGTCATTTTCAAAGTGCCGTCCATTTTTTCCACGATTTTTGAAACACCGTTTCGCAAATCACGGAAACGCATTTGTAGCACCGCTTTGTTTGTTTTTTCATTTTTCATATTATCATCACCTATTGTTTTTGTTTCGGATTTGGGCGTTTCCCGCCCATGTTTTATGCTACGCATTCCTCCATATAAAGGTGTCGGTCATCGCAAGCTTTATATACCCCCTGACTTCGGCGTGTTTTTAGAAGAAGAAGGGATGCCTTCCCAAAAGCCGATGCGTTAAGTTGCCAGCGTTAAGTAAATCTGCGTAAGTTACTGCACAGTTTTAATACAGTTTTTTAGTCTAAGTGTGTTTGTATCTTGCACAAGCAAAATACTGCACGATTAGGGGAAGAAGTTTTCGTTGTATATACGCCCGCCCGTATTGCCCCCCACCTTTATATGCGTGGATTAAAAAAGCAACGGGGTTTCCCCCGCCACTTTTCCTTTTGAATCTACAATTTAGATTCTACATATTGATTGGCTTTCGCCCACCATACGCCCATTTTGTAGGCTATGTTTAGGAATCCATAGACGGTAAAGAATAGAACGGTCATACCGCCCCAATTGAATGCGAATGATGCAACAAACATTAGTAGTCATCCCCATCATAGTCATCGGGTTGTTCATCACCACAATAGATGCAAACCATCCATCCGTCGGCCCATTTGGGTGAATCATAATCATGTTCGCATGTTGTTGGGTCGCATAGGTCGCCGTCAATGTGGCGGGTGTTGCACATATCGCATTCATGGGCTTTCATAGCGTCGTCATCTTTTTTCTTTTCGTTGGCGGTTCGCACGGCATCGGACATTTGATAGGCCATTTCCTTTGCTAATGCGGTTGCGTTTGGGGCATGAATGTAGACATGGGGTATTTCCGAAAGTATTCGGCGGTTTTCCATGCGTAGCATTTGCGTCCATCGTGCGGCGGTTTTCGTGGGGTTGTTATCCATATTCGGGGGGTCGTCCACATTCGGGATATGTGGGCCGTCCCTTTCCCGTTGGGTTGGGTTGGTCGGGTGTCCCCCGCTTTGGCGACGGTGGGGGGACAAAACCGTATTCGGAAACGGTGGCCCTATTATAGCATATCACCCATTTCCACATCGGCGTTCATTAGGTCATCCAATTCCTTTTGGGCTTTGGCGGCGGCGGCTTTGGCCTTTGCGACCTTTCGGTCAAATGCGGCCTTTTGCTTTGCATCCATTGTCATGCCTTTCACGGTTTTCATGGTGGTCGTGATGTTTTTAGCAACCCGTAGCGAACCGTCTTTGACGGTTGGGAAACGGGTCATGTTTCCAAAGGACAACCAAAAGGTGTTCATGGTCGCCAATAGGTTCATCATTAGAACCCATTCTTTTTTGTTCATCACGGGCACTTTGGTGTCCGTTTCCGTTTTTGCGGCTTTGTTGATATGTGAACACATATCGTTAATCCGCATACGGATATTCTTTTGTTCGGTTGTCGGGCTATCGTTTTTCATATTTTCACTTTCCATATCGGGCCGTCCGCATCATGTGTCGTTATCGGGTTGGGCCGTTATATTGTGATAGTCGTAGGGGGTATATAATACTTTCGCCAAAAACAACGAATACGCACCTTCTACATCGGCCACCACCACGCAGAATTTTTCTGTAAATTTTTTCTAAGTACTAAATATAAACCTAAAAAATAACACTTTTGAACCTCCTTCCTAAATACACCAATGGGGATGAACAACCAATGCTTACCTGTGGGGTATGTGGTTATCGTGGAGTTATATGGGGCGTAAAAAATGCGACCTTTGATTTAGAAACATCATCACTTTACTACGAGTTTGAATGCCCCGAGTGTGATTCGCTGGATATAATTATCAATTTATCTTCCGAAAATGACGAACCTTCCTCCGCCCGATGAGTTATTACCGCCCCATGTTGAACCAGAAATGGTTGTCGAGGCCATAGGTAATCCCCCTCCATCAATATGTGTCATCTGGTCAATAGCATGAGCAAAAGCCATTACAATGTCGTTATGCTTTCCAACATCAACGATATTACCTTCTTTCCATACATGAGTGTCTAATTCATCTAAAAGCATATTGATTTTCTTTCTTGTTTCATCATCACCATAAGGAAGCACTACTTTCTTTTGTTCAAACCAAACTCTAAGCCGATTCATCAATGCTTGCTTTAATGCACGGTTTGATACCTTACTTTGGCGATAATCAACTGTAATTCCCTTTTGGATTAAAAGTGATTCATAGAGTCTTTGAAAGCCCACATCTTCTGCGGATATAGGGCATTTGTATTTTTTAGTCCACTCACCCATCATGTCGGCTTGTTTATCTGGGGCAAAGTCATTTCTGCGCCACATATTAACAAAGTGAACAAATCCTTCAGCATCTTGTCGCAAGACAACCATAACGGTGTAGTCTTGCCCCAAACCTTGAGATGGGTCAAAACCTATTATGTATTTTCCTGGGATTTCGGCATCCCATCGTATTACATCATTTACATTCATGTTTGCACGAGTATGTTCCCTACGGAATGCTTGTGCCTCGTCATCAACAACCTTGCATAGATATTCTTGTGTAAAGGCTAATTCACCAATAGCAACTCGTTGTTCCATTAAAAAGGCAATAGGTCTTTGGACTTCCCATAGTGCAATGGGAGGGATTGATGGGTCGGCTTTATGTTCTTCCCAATTAGGGATTGCTGAGGTAATAGTGCTTTTCCATACAGGATTTGAAAGCATCTCGGTGTGGTAAAGGTCTGTCATTGACATTGGAGTTCCTACAACGAAAATAGATGTTTGGGGGGACAACATAGGTGTGATTTTCTTTCTAAACCAATGACGAAGGTTGCCTGGTGATTGGTCTCCCATGTCATCTAATACATCGTCAAAAACAATGCGAGCAGGATGCTCACCACGAATTGCAGCACCTACGCCTGTTGCTCGAATCCATGAACCATTAGTAAAGTGAATTGCATGGCGATTACCTCTTTTTGGGTCAATCATATTTCTAAGCTGTGGGTGGCGTTTCATATCATCACGAATTTCTTCTAAACGACGCATAGCAAGGTCTTTACTTGCGCTAAACAACCAAGTAGTGAAAGGTTTATCACGCCACTTTTCAAATAGGCACGACCATAATACCGCAACTCTTAGGGTTGTAGATTTTGAGTGGTCTCGGGGAGCAATAATGCAAACACGGTGAACATTAGCATCTCCTCGATTACCATACATTTGCATCCATTCTTCAATGTGGTCTCCCCAAGAATAACCAAGCCAGGTGTAAAAATACTTTGGGTCTTGCTTTGCACGGCGTAGGGATAGTGATTGTGTTACACTCATATAATGTTCCTCCTTGAATCAGGCACTACTACTCTCATAGTGCCGCAGTAAGTCATTTTTTTGTTTTCTTTGCACCATTTTTTATGGGAGTTTCCTCTCCAAATTGCTTCATAACCACAAGAAGTACACTTTCTAAGTTTAGGCCAGCGTATTCCCGAATTATTTTTCATGTCAATGTCCCCTTACAGGACTAAATATGCTTCCGATTAACCCTAACTCTTTGTCAATAATGTGGGCAGCAAGACCAGCTTTTGCTGTCGTATATCCTGCTCGATAGTGGTATCGGTCATGCCCAGCCAATGAAGGCAATTGAATAACTAAGCCTCCATCCATTTCATATAAAACTTGGTGGTGCAAATGACCTGTAAACCAAATGTGGGATTCGGTTTGGCCCCATAAAACCCGTTGCTCCTTTGACATTAGGGTTGGAAGTTTTTCTTTACGCACAGAATCACCATGACTAAAACCAAGTAATGTGTTTCCGTAAGTGGTATAGTGTCTGGTTTTTGGGTCAAGCCTTACGCTTACATCGTCTACATCTTCGTAGGCAGCCGATAGGTAAAGCATTAAAGCCAATGCACTATGGCGGTCATGGTTTCCTGTCATAAAGACAACTTCAACAGGGGCAACTTGGCGCAAAAGGTCAATGTGCTCACGAGCTAATTTACAACCAGTAATTAAAATTTGGGCTGGGCTTCCGCACATATCTTGTGGTGTCCCACGAGTTGTTGTCCCTAAGTCGTTATCAACATGAAACCAGTCGCTTCCTGTAGCAAGAATCAATTTATCGGGACGAGCAGGCAACCATGAAATAATTTCTTCCGTTCTTTCCATCAACCTTGAGCGGGCTTCTTCAAAATTATATGTTACTCCGACTTCATCAATCCACCCACCTTTACCCCAATGAAAGTCAGTAGGGGACATGACAACAGCAAATGGCTCTTTAGCATCCTTGATTTTAAGTTTAGAAACACTTTTTGGTGCTTTTTGTAGGTCGCCAAGCATATTTGCGTAGGTTTCTTCAAAATTAAACCACTTTTCGGCTGCGTCAGAAATCTCTTTCCACTTTTTACGCTCATACTTTTTGTAAATCTCACGACGATTACGCAAAAGTAGGTCGGCAACCAACTCATCATTGTCGCTTTCAGATATTTCTTCATCTGTGTAGGGAAGCATATCGTGAGTCCACCCATGAACCCGACGATAATCTTCAAACCAAACTCGAGGAAAATTAAACTCACGGGCTATTTCATTGATGGTTGCACCTTTGCTTGTCATATTTGAGTAGGCAGATTTCATTGCTCGGTGGTTATCACCAGTAACTACGATGTTATCTCCTGCTGCTTTGATGAATGTAATGTAAGTGTCTGTGCTTTCGTTATAATAAATTGGGCTTTTCTCGTATGAAAGTGTAGGGGATTCAATAAATTCGCCAGTTTTGTTGGCGTTGATGTATCGGTAAATCATCATTTCCCACCCCTTTACATTTCTTTCTGGGTTTGATTTGGCTAATGCACGAGCCATTTTTGTTTTACTCCCGTATTTATCCAAAGGGTATAATCCTAAAAGCGATTCAATCAATGAAAAGTCGTGCGTGTTGTCTACATTCTTCGCCATGTTGGTTGTTAAACCGAATACCGTTATGAACCTTTGGATGAATCTTTTTATTGTTTTGAAAGCATATAGAAAAAATAAATGTGGTTCTGTGCATCATTTAGTCCAATTGTTTATTTTTCCTTATAGGGGGGGCGACAAAATTTACATATCGCCCCACATACTTACAGGGGTTATCCCCATTACTTAAGAAGAAATAATAAAAAATAGACATTTATTACGCAGTAGTGTGTTTATTTCATTTGTGTATAAACAAAACAATAAAACGAGTATCATGGGTGGGTTGAAATACCCTACGGCATATTTGAACAACATGGGAGAGAGGCGTAGGCTGCGGTGGCCGTTCAAAAGAACGGTTGTGGGCCAGGAGCAAACACCTGTTGCTATTGGTGGTCGCAAAGCCAGACCGACTGAAGTATTTGGTGCTTTGACCGATGTTCTAAAGTCCACCGACGATTTAACCCGTTCCGCCCGTTCTCGCTCAACCTATGACGAATACGACCAGACTTTTGACCTATACGATAGCATGGTTAAATTAGACCCCGAATTAAACGGTGCTGTGCGTTCCGTATCATTGACGGCCAACAATTATGTGATAGACTACGAGGGTGCAAAAAACGCACGAATTAGGAATGCAATAAAGGAATTGGTTCATCGGGTTGATTTTGATGATATTTTAATTTCTGCTATGCGAAACCTAATGGTTTATGGAAATGACATGAACAAACTCGTAGGTCGTGCAGGAGAAGGTATTACCCGTGTTCAATCCCTCCCATGCAAACAGATTACAATTATGGATAAGCGAGTAGACAAAAGGGACATTGAATCAAGTGGTTATACGGGACACATTACCGAAGATAACCCAGTTATGAACGCACATTATTATTTATTCCGTGAAAACAAGGTTGATACCCAAGTTTTTGAAGCAAGCGAAGTCTGGCATATTAAAATTGACTATCGCTCTAATTGGTTTAGAGATAGGTTGGGTCGTTGGACTTATGGTATTTGGGGAGCATCCCGCTTTTCAGCATTGAAACAACCTATTCGAGCAAAATACAATTCAATTAACAATCGTGTGGCTTTGGAAGACAGTTTAACAAAACAATACATTACTATTGGTATGGAAGCCGTTGAACACATTCAAGACCCATCCGAACAACAAGAAAGACTAAAAAGCATTATGAACGATGTTGCTAAATTGCTCGAAACGGTTGATGGAGACCAAATCCCTATTCTTCCAAGTTTTGTTGAGATTCACCATGTTGATTTGAAAAATGCTATACCCGACGCATCATCATTCCTTGATTCGGTTAATGCCGATATTGCCGCCGTTCTGCATGTCCCCCGTGTAGCATCGGGCCAAGAACGGGGTTCAACCTTTGCAGCCACCTACAACGCAAATGTATGGGCAGTTTCTGCTATTACTCGATTGCAGGCTGTTCTATCCGAATCTATCCATAAATTATTTTCAAAGCATCTATCCCTTGTAGGAATCCCACACAAACATGGTGATATTCCTAATTTAACATTCCTCCCTATTGATGAGGAAACGCCCCTTAACAGAATGCGTAGAGCAACAATGGGGTATGATAGTGGTTTAATATCAGACGCACAAGCATTACATATTGTTGGTCTACTAAATGATAATAAGCCAAAAAAGTCTTCGCCTAAAAAAGAACCTAAGGGCGAAATGCCTCGAGAAAACTCCACCGAAAATGAATCTAAACCCAAACAGACTGAAGATTCAAATGAGGGAGAATGATGAACACAACATGGGAGCGTTATACTATGGCTAAAAATAAAGACAAGACCTTCAACGACAAAATGGTTTCACGAACCGTTATCCCAGCAATTTATCTTTGGTTACTATCCTGTGCCGCAGTAGTCGGTATGGGTATTTGGAAACCAGCAATTGTTCTTGAAAACCTTGATGGTTTCATTGCACTTATCGCTATTATCGGCGGAACAGCAGGCCCAGCACTTTCAACAGTTCTGCGCATGTGGGAATCCGAACAAACCGTTGAGATTGAAAACATGGGTGTTGAAATGGAACATGAGCGTGTGCGTGATGAAAAAGCCCACGAATACTCTATGGATGCTGACGGTAAATCAGAAGTCCACCGAATGATTCTTGAGAAACAAGAACAAATTCACCGACACGAAGTTGAAAAGCACGACTTGAGTGTAGTAAAAATTGAACCACTACACAAATTAGGGGATGAAGACTTTGAATGATAAAATTAAAATTCACGAAGTAGAGGCACTACAAATGGGTAAGCCTGGAAAAAACGACCCAAGAAAGACCCCCGCTAAACCAAGCGAGCGTCGTAAAGGTTCTAAAAAGAATCCCCCTGGCTCGGCAAAGAAACCCAATAAATCAATTAGTATGAGCAAAGAAACCGAATCCAAGCTTCGTAACATGATGACTGAACATAACAAAAAAGGAAAGGGCTCTAAAGCAAGTTTGGGGATGCTAAAGTCTGCCTTTCGTCGTGGTGCTGGTGCTTTCAGCACAAGCCACGCTCCTAATATGTCAAGAACAGGATGGGGTATTGCTCGAGCAAAAGCCTTCATATATCTCCTGCGAAACGGCAGACCTTCCAATCCAAATTACAAGCAAGACAACGACCTATTGCCTAAATCACACCCAAGAGCAACCGACGAAACTCGCAGGGATGAAGAACAACTCCAAGTTATTGCCAGCATGGAAACCCTCGAGGCTGCCAAGTATGGAGGTAAAACCGTTACCATCAATAAGCCTTTCCGAACACCAGGCGAACGAAAGAAGTTTGGTGTCTATGTCAAAAACCCTGCAGGTAAAGTAGTCATTGTAAGATTTGGCGACCCTAATATGGAAATCAAGCGTGATGACCCAGCACGAAGAAAAAGTTTCCGTGCTCGCCATCAATGCGATACCGCACCTGGCCCTAAGACAAAAGCCCGTTATTGGTCTTGTCGTATGTGGGAAGGCGGTAAATCAGTTACTAAACTCACATCATCAGAACAAGATGTAGAGGCGGGATATGGAATGAAAGACGAAAAAGAAGAAGTTACTGCGGTTAAACCACCTACACCAAAAGGAAGTGAAACCCACGATGAATATATGGAACGATGCACAGGCATGGGTAATAGCAATGATGTTTGTATGTTGGCCCATAAAGGACACACCTTTAAGACCGACGAAAAAGAAGCAGGATACGGAATGTCCCTTAAGAAGAAAGCAGATGTTGAATACATTTACATTGATACCACCATTACAGAAGCAGTAGCCCATGTTCAAGCAAGCGGAAAGTCCGTTGTTAAAATTAGTGGTATTGCCTTCCATGAAGGTCTAAACAAAAACAAATGGCAGATTACTCGTGCTGGTGCAGAAAAACTCCTTGAACAAATGATTGGTGCAGATTTAACATTGAATCATCCCCCCACAAAAGAAAAGGGAATTGGATTTACTCGAAACATGGATGGTGGCGTTAATGATGCCGTCGTAGGAATTGTTCGGGAAGCAACCATTGTTGATATTGCCGACGACAAATACGAAGTCCACTATGTTGCCGAAGTTTCACGAACCGAATTATTCCCCGCTTTAGAGTCGGGCCTATGGACTCGTGGCGACTACGGAGTATCTATCGGCGGCTATGGAATACCTATCGCCACCGCTGAGGATGGAGCCATGACTTTTGAGGCAGATTTCACCTTTGACCACTTAGCAATCGTGCATAAGCCCGCCTATGACCGTGCAAATATCGGTGATGTTGAGCGTGTTGAAGCCAAGGATGAGTTCATATACCAGATGGAGTCTACGGAGAATCATACAAAGGTGAATCCGATGACAGACGAACTCGAAAACATGGCTGCCGAACTCGAAGCTGCACAAGCTGCTTTGATTCTCGCAAACGCAGTTATTGAAGAAAATGAAGCACAACAAGCTGCACTGGCCGAAGAATCACGACTATCCCTTGTCCAGAAAGCAAGCGACCTTGGATTGAAAGGACACGAAGACCTTTCAACCGACACTATCACCTCTTTGATTGCATCGTGGGAATCATCCCGCCCTGTTGAAAAGGAAGTTGTTCTCGCAGAAGCAACCCCAGCATCCGACGAATCCGTTTCCGAAGTTGTTGAAGCATCTTCCGCACCAAAGGAAGTTATCGCAAATTATCTAAATGGTGAAATGGTTGAAACCGACAAGGAGCTTTATGCCCGTGTTTGGAACAGCCTTGCATCATCCCTAAACAGCGGCGTCTCCAAGAATGGCGACGGACACGCTTACACATTCGAGGAAGCCGAAGCAACTGGCCTCCTTAACAACAAAGCATGAGGTGAAAAAATATGGTAGCATTTTCAGGAACAGACCCACGAAACGCAACGCTTAAAGACGCAGAGGTAATCCGAGGAATCGGACGAATTCTCACCGTTGATGGGACGAACAACACATTGACCGAAAACACGGCAACATCTATCTCTATCGGTGTTTCCGCTGGCGAATCCAGTCGAGACGCAGCCCACGCATTTGAAGCATCGGGCGCAACAGTTTCATACTTCCCATTGGGCGGAGTTCTAATGGTTCAATCCGAAGCATCAAAGACCTACACCACAGGATGCCTTGTCTACGCAAAAGCAAACGGCCTTGCATCCCCAACAGCAAATTCCTCAAAGGTTCTTGGAATCTATGTCGGTGAAGGACAAGCAACAGGTAGCGCACTTTTGGCTACGGCAAACAGCACCTCTTTAACCGAGGGCGAACTTATTCCAGTGATGACTGCAGGAGCAGCCACCGCTTGAAACCAATAATGGAGATGAACAATATGGCGAACAAATCACTCGAAGAAGTACTAAACATTCAAGCAGCCTCTGGGCCATTCGGCACAGGAGATGCGGTTATCCAACAAGTCATGCGTGACTTCATTCAATTGGAATCCCTCAGACTATCAATCGGAACAGACCTCGTTGGTGTCCGAAGTGTCCCTTGGCTCGAATACAAGTGGTATACTGCAGGAGTCGGCTCTTTCAGTTACCCAATTGACGACGCAGCTGTTGTTGATGCAACCAAGATTGGAACAAAGTCTTACACGGTTAAACTCGAAAAGGGTCAAGGCCGAACAACCTTCCTTGACACCGTGAAGCTTCGTGGTGAATCCTGGGAGAACATGGACAGGCAACAACTCGCTATCGCAAAGGGTCGTGCAGATGTTATTGATGCACACATTCTTGATAAGCTCCTCGCTGGTGCTGGTCAAACCCTCGCAGGAACTGGAAGCGGATTTAAGGCTGCAAACGGTGATGCTGAGAACGACATTCTAAAGTCTGTGGACTTGATTTTCGCTAACGCTCGTGTTTCTGGCAACGAATCCCTCGCTTTGATTCTTCCTGCTACCCACAAGTCGGCTATGAACTCCACCACCCTTTACGGCAATGTTGTTCAATCCCTTGCAGAACGCCTTTCGGGTCAAATCAACCTAAAGGTCTACTACACTCGTGATTCGGACTTTGCATCCACCGCCCTTCTTTTGGTTCCTGGAGCAGAAACCGCTGAATTATTCACATACAACGGCCCTGGAGTTACCGAAACGGAATTGACTCGAATGCCTGGTGTTGGATTTGATTATCTATTGACTTCCTACATGGGTCTTGTCATCCACCAACATGATGACGGAGCTTCTGCTGGCACAAATAACCGAATTGTTAAAATCACTGGCGTTTGAGGTGATTTCAAATGGCTCGCACATTAACCCTTAACGCTACATACTCGCTTGGTGATGGCGACGGTGCATCTTCAGAATCACAAGGATGCCTAAAAACCATTGCCAGTGGACTTTCAACCGCTATTAACGGGTCAGCCCCAACAAGCGGTATTGAATATGTGGTCGCATCCTATCTCGGAAGTGGAAACAAGGCAAAAGGAATTTACTTTGAAAACACTGACGCAACAAACTATTGCACACTAAAACTCGGAACAGGGTCTGGCGGCGGTCAAGTAGCCGACCTTCGAGTAAAAGCAGGTTCATGTGTTCTTCTTCATGATGATGGAGATGCAATTACTCACATCGGAGTAACTGCAAACACAGCAGCCGTTTCATTCGTCCTCGCATTCTGCGAGTGAGGTGTTTAACATGGGTGTTAATAGAATCTCTTTTGTTAAAGACCTATGCAAATCACACGGAAAAGTCGTTCCCTCGGATGATGAAATCCCCCAAACCTCAGTAAGTACAGACTTGAAAGAGTTTGTATTATCCCTTGTGGATGCAACAAAGAAAAAGCCAAAGAAGAGTAGTGAAGATAATGGCAAGCAAAGCAAACCTGTTAAAGAAAGCAAAGAGTGAAGGCATACCCACATTCGGAAATCCGACTGTTGCTGAGCTCGAGCACCGATTAAGTAAATGGCGTAGTGGCCCAGGTTGGGTTGTTCGCCGTCTACATCAAAAAGCATTGCCTACATGGGCTGGAAATATCCCTGCGGGTGAAACCCTATGGTTGCCTAATTGTGGCTTTGCACACCGTCTAATGCGAACAGGACGAATAGTTTTGTTGGGTCGGATGGATAGCCCCCCTGATGGTGCATTTGTTGTTGATACTACACAATTACAATCGGAGGAAGAAGAATGACAGTAACAACAGATAATATCCGTGATTTATTGAATCGTCCTCGTGGTCTAAACCAAGCAACCATTAACGAATATATTAGTATGCGAACCATTGAAGTCAATAAAAAAGCTCGTGGTGTAGAGTACTTAGCATCTGACTCAGAAAACGCAGTTACCGATGCACAAAAAGAAAATGCAATTAAAGCATTGGTGTGTATGGATTGTTTGCTTGTTTTGGTAAATACAGTCGCAACCTTTTATCCCCTTGATGAACAAAAGGCTATTGACCAGCGTTTTCAATCTCAGTTAAAACAATTTACTAAGCGTGGTGAAGATATGCTTTCATTGATTGCCGACAAAGGAGGAACCGCATTTGTTGTTGATTCAACCAATACACGACAACCTACAACCAGTAATGAGTCCGATGTTATACGAAACTCCCTAAGGGAAACAAGTCCTTACGAGTGATTTATTATGGCTGTTCTAAATTGGGTTGGTGGAACCTCTACCGATTCAACAGTTGTTGCTAATTGGGTTGATGAATCAACAGGTTCAGCTCCATCATCAATAGCGGCCAGCGATACACTTTCTTTTGGTGCTGCTGGTGCATTGGCTGATTGCGTCTTAAACCAAACAACAGTAGGTATTCTTATAGTGGGGTCTGTTTGGAATGACGAAGGCGATAGAGTTTTATCATTCAATAAGCCTGCATTAACAATTAACCACA